>Ga0208901_1000138_pt1 | contig 50837 bp, 42 predicted proteins | sample AntAceMetag02UKF_FD_184764 | JGI IMG/M metagenome (GOLD analysis project Ga0208901, IMG submission 184764) | Saline lake microbial communities from Ace Lake, Antarctica - Antarctic Ace Lake Metagenome 02UKF (SPAdes) (version 2) | ecosystem: Environmental > Aquatic > Non-marine Saline and...
GGGCAGCATGCTGCAGAACTAGCAGCAGAACTGGCAGTAGCAAAACAAAAACAAAAACGAAGATGCAAGCCAAAACACCGGAAGCGGTTAAAAAAAGGACATGCAACTTTCTAACCGGACACTACTGAGTTCCAATAGCTTTTGTTTCAGTTCGCTTGTCTGTTCTTTCACCAGGCTTTCAAGGCTTTTCTGATATTCCAGAAGCTCTTTTTCTGCCTTTTTGGTATCACTGATATCCTTGAATACACAATAGGTCTGTTTGAAACTGCCATTTGGGTGATAACCGATGCATCCTTCAAAGGATATATCGAGATAGTGTCCATCTTTATGGCGAATTTTAAACTGGACATCGTGGACATAGCCTCGTTTTTTAAATGCCGGGAAATTTTTGATAAAATGTGGTTTCCAGTCTGGATGGAGGAAGGTGCCAAAATTCTTTCCAATAACTTCTTCCCTGTCATGGCCAAGAAGCTTAAGCCAGGTTGGGTTTACATCAATGAAGCACCCATCCTCGTCAAGTGATTGGTAGGAGAGCGGGGCATTATCATATAGCGCCTTGTATTTTTCTTCGCTGTTGCGGAGTATTGCTTCAGTCTGTTGTTTTTCAATTGCCCTCCGGATAGTGAGCAGTAACTGATCCATGCTGTATGGCTTAAGCATATAGCTGTAGGCACCAATATTTATAGCCTCGATTGCCATTTCCTGAGAGCCATGGCCCGTCAGCAATATACATTCCGTTGCAGGCGAGAGTGCTTTTATCCTCTTCATAACATCAAGCCCTGAAATTCCCGCAAGTTTGAAATCTATCAGAGCTATGGCGAACATTTCTTCTTTTAGTATCCTCAGGGCTTCCTCTCCCGACGCAACACCGAGAGGACGGTAGCCTTTTTCTGTGAGGATATCGGAAAGGCTTTTCCGTAAACTGCTGTTATCATCAACAATAAGAATGCGTTTTTGTAGAGTATCTTTTTCCATAGTCTCTCTTATGATTTCTTCACTGGCCTTTGCTCTCTGGGTAGGCATATTGTAAAAGTACTTCCCTGTCCCTTCACACTTTTCACCTCAATGTTGCCGTGATGTCTGGCCACCAGATCCTTAACTATGGATAAGCCAAGGCCGACACCAGTGGCACGTGTGGTGAAAAGCGGTTCAAAAATTGTTTCAAGACTCTCCTCTTCAATACCATCACCACTATCACTGACCGTAATCATTATGGAATCCTTATTATGGTCACTGTGAATTCCCAGTTGGCCGCCATCGACCATGGCCTGGCTGGCATTGGTAAGCAGATTGCTAATCACCCGTTGCAGTTGGGAATCATCAAATAGAATAGTTGGCAAGTCCTGATCCAGCTCCAGGTTCACCTTTATTTGGGGAGAAAAATCAAATTTTTCGACAATCTGCTGCAGAAAGTCATTTGCATTGCCCGACGAAAAATCCGGTTCCTTGTCCCTGGAAAAATCCAGAAGATCCGTAATAATCCCATTGGCCCTGTTGATCTCTTGCTGCATCAGGGAGATGTGCTCTGTAATCTGTGTATTGGTCTCTTTCGTACTGATTAAGCCCAGAAAATAAATGGAATTACTGATTGCACCAAGTGGATTTCGAATATCATGGGCAACGCTGCCTGACAGCTTACCAATGGCTGCCAGCTTTTCCTGACGAAGCATTCTTTCCTGATTGTCTTTCAGCTCCTTTCTCATAAAGTTAAATGAACGGGTCAGATCCCCCAACTCATCATTGCTGTTTACTGCTATGTCTCTGGACAATTCACCAGCCGCCAGCTGCCTGGCAGCTTTTGCAAGGGTAAAAACAGGCTTTGAAAGAACGGCTGCCCTGTTCCGTGAGAAAATGACAGAAACAATCAAAAGAACAATCAGTAATATTGAAAGACCAATGCTTGCAAATGTTCCGATCCTGGCAGTGGTTTCAGCCTGTCGAGTCATTAACCTATTGGTATCAGAGACCATAGTATCCACCACCTTAACAACTCTTTTTGCCAGTGGAACTGTTTCGGTCTCCATCAGGTGTCGACTCACATTCCAGGTGTTCGATTTCCTAATCGCTATGGCTTCAACAGAGACCTTTTCTAATACTCCAAGTTCTTGTTGCAGATGCAGCATCAAATCATCAAGCCTTTTATTACCGATCAAGACCTGGGACAATTTCGCAACAGACGATTTCAACATATGCAGGTTATAGAGATATGTCTTCTCCAGATCGATCTCTCCCCGGAAAATGATCTTCTGCATTTGCGCCCTTACTACATAATAAAAGAGGGCGGTGTCATGAAGAGTGTTGCGATCAGAATCGTGGAGAGCAGCTGTCAACGTCCCTTTCTCGGCATCAAGAAGACTATGTATTATTCTATCCAGTGTGAGTATAACTGGATCAATCTCAAATTGATGGAGAAGCTTGGCCGGTTCATTACCCGGTGTCTGGGCGATTTCAAATATCCACCACTGGGATTCATGGAGCTCGGTAAGCAGCAGAGACAGTTCGGCCATTCTTTTTTCAAAACCAGGTAAATGCATTGATGAACCAAGTTGCCGTAGCTCTTGCACGGCAGGATCAATGTTCTCCTCCCATACCTTTTGCCAGTCACCAATAAAATATTCATCGCTGAGACTGACCCAGCCACGCATACTGGCAAGTGAATGCTGTATTCCCCGAAGGACTGAGGCGGACGCTTGAGACACCGGTATGGCTCTGGCTGACAGGAGCTGTGCACTTCTTGCCTGTAGGGAAATTGTTATAATTGCAATCAGTAGAGCACCGATGCCTATCGCCGCAATGGTCATATGGGATTTCAGGAGAATCCCAAAAAAACTTTGCCGAGATCTCTTTTTATCAAAAAGGCGGCGTTCTATTGTTTTTTGGATCATCTATCAGCCGTTTTTTTTATCTGATATGCCAGTAGTGTTGTGAGCTGCTGTTCAAGAATCCCCGCCTGCTGATACACATCGGAGGGAACTTTCCTGCCAGGATAAAAGGTTTCCCTGGGGATGGTGCGTATTTTTTCATTTTTATTTAGGAAATCCAGTCTGGCTACGAGTAACGTAGCCACATCATACACATCACTGGGACCAATATTTCCTTCCGTGATGGTAGAAATGTCCATTGTCAGAATATCAAGGCCCAGAGTCTGGTTTATTTGTTCGATTAGCTGCAAACAATTCTGCAGTCGGTAATAAACATCAAGCGGCCTTTTATTTTTTTCAAAGAGCGGTTTATTGGGAAGACGTTTAGCCTCGGGATACTGTGCCAAAAGATTGGAGGCATAAGCAATGGCAAGGTTTACAACTTCATAGGCCTCGGCAGGAGAAAATCTTCTTTCCAGTAAGCTGTTCAGATGTCGATTTACTCTTAGTGCCACCATAAACACATCCGAGGGAACAATTCCCTCCTCAAAAACAACCTTCTGCGGGGCAGATGGCAACTGCAATTTCTGGTTAATTGCTGACATGATTTCCAGTGCTTTGCTTGCCATGGCAAGTACTTCACCGGGACGTATTCTACCATTCGGCAATGGGGGAAAATCGTTGCTGATACGACTCAGTTCAAAAGAGAGGCGATTGGCCTTAATGACTAGTGTACGTAATTGAAAATAGACATCATGAGGTGAAACATCTGTCACCTTGACGCCAAGTGGTTCAGGGTCTGGAATACCCATATGCAGGCCAAGTGCATCGATGAATTGTTCAACCCTTCGCATTTCGACGTAGACATGACCAGGGGAGAAATTTCTGCTAGCTGCCATAATAGTTTGTCCACAAAAGAGGAAAAAACAGAGCAGCAGAAAAGAAAGGCCAAAGAGTTTTTTCCAAAGGTATCTTCTCATATTATTCCCCTGTTACTGCCGATGGCTCAATAGGTTCTATTATAAGCGTATCATTATCCTTAATACCGATAATTGTCCCCTGCATCCGTTTATCTGCATTGAGCTTTAGTGCTGTCTCAAGAGCCCATTTGACATAGAGCATACGATCCGAGTTAATGGAGATGCGTAGCCCTTTTTTTAAGGAATACCATCCGTCCCCATAGGCAATATCCTGTACTTCACCGGTGATGTCCCCGGTGAATGAAACGACTTTGCCCAGAAGCTCATTATGAATAAACTCATGAATTATTCCTTTTTGATAATGCAGAGAGTCAAATGCTGCAAATATGAGATTGATATCCCCAGACTTGACCGCACTATTGAGAGCGTTTGGTGCATAGGTATCGAGAAAAGGAAAGTTAGAAATTTCTCTTACATTATTGTAGCTGGAATCTGAAAAAATCTGAAAGCCTGAGAAGGGGAAATTTTCGTGGCATACATCCGGGGGCATATTCACCAACGCCTCTTTAAAAGAGGAATTAATACTTTCCGAAAGAGTATGGTTGGTCACAACAGCCAATTGGGCTATGGGACCAATTCTGGCAATGGACCTGAAAATGGGTCCGTGCCTCTGTTCTGCTTCCAGAAAATTCAATTCCCAGGTGCTCACCGCATCAATTTTACCCTCCGCAAGCAGATCCGTTCCTTTTTGATGGCTGCCCGCAAAACGTACTTCTGCGAAAAATTTTTCCGGAAGGATACCTTTTTTATAAAGGAAGATACGCGGGAAACGATATCCCGAGGCGGAATGGGGATTAATAAAGGCAAATCGTTTGTTCTGTAACTGCATCAGATCAGTAATGTTGGAGTCTTTACGAACAAGGATCTCCCCAAAATAATAGGCTCTTGGCTTTCCATCTTCAATTATTTGCGTTGTGGCAACGTAGCGTAGCTGCGGGTATTTCAGTTTGGTGTGGACATACTGCGTTGGACCGAGAATGGCAAACTGTACTTCGTTGCTGATTATCTTTTCTATAAGCTCTTCGTAGGAGTTGCTGACCACGAGTTGAATCGATACCTGCATTTCTTTTTCAAGGTATTGTATAAAAGACGGAAAATATTCCCCAATCCCCTCCTCCGTATAAATGGGGGGGATACCAAAAGAGTAGGTCTCTCCTTCTGCCCGAACTATGTGCCCGGAGCTACAGGTGATTAGAAAAATGGCAAACAAAAAGACTCTCATTTTTTTACCTTATTTGCTGTGAGCATTTTGACTATCCCGGTAAACCTGTTCGACAAAGGAGTTGCTGAAAATAGTATGAAGATTCAATGGTTTTTCAATAAGTTCCTGATCAAGAATAGCATCATGTACATCCCGCCAGACAGCCTTATCCATCACCCCGATGGGAGCTGTGGCCTGAATATAGGGAATACTGGCCTGCAGCATCGTAATCTGATGAGCAGAGTCAAGCGTATCATCAAATTGCAGAGCCATTTTTGCCGCATCTTGAGGATGTTCCACTGCCCATTGCCAGCCACGCAAGGTGGCACGGACAAATCGTAAGACAAGGTCCGGATTGGTCTTCAGGAGTATATCTGAAGTAAAAAGAGTATCTCCCATGGTATCTATTCCAAAATCATTGGGTTTAATTTCGTTTATTGCAATACCCTTTTGCCGGGCAACAAGGACTTCATTGATTGCATAGCCAGCCCACACATCAATCTCTCCGGAAAAAAGCCGATTCAGATCGTATCCAACATCCAAAAATACAATATCACGCTGATCGATATTGTGTTTTTTAAGGAAAGCATGAAAGATAATCGCCGCACCACCGGGGTTGAGGGTACGAAACCGTTTCCCCACAAAATCCTGGGGGTGACGGATACCATTTTCCTTTAAAGAGATAAAAGAGAGAGGGGTGCGCTGGTAAATAGCGGCTATCCCGGTAACCGGTAGCTTGTGGCTTCTTGCGATGATAAGTCCAGCACCGTCAGTTATCGCAAACTCAGCATCTCCGCTGACAACTGCATTTACCAGATCAAATCCGGGAGCCTCAGTTGGTCGTAAGGTGACATGAATACTCTCGTCCCTATAAAATCCATTCAGATCAGCTGCATAAAATCCGGCAAACTGGGCTTGATGTTTCCATGACAGCTGCAGCGTTACTTCGTCCACAGGGAGCTTAGTGGGTTCCTGAGTACAGGCTGAGAAAAAAGAAATAAAAACAAACAGAAAAAAGACGCACAGAATACCATGCTTTATAGAGTTTCCACGTTGTTGCATTTCACTACTCCTCAATATGAGATCAACTCTTGTGAACCAAAGGCAGTTTCACGATAAACTTTGCTCCCTTGTTTGGCTCTGATTCTATACTGATGGTTCCTTGATGGCTGTCCACAACTATTGCGTGGGAAACTGAAAGTCCAAGACCTGTCCCTACTCCCGTCTCTTTAGTGGTAAAAAATGGATCAAAAGCATGTTTTTTTGCCTCTTCATCCATACCGGGGCCATTGTCCTCAACTTCAATAATAGCAAAACCGTTGCGCCAGTCAGTGCGTAACGTAATGACCTGTTGTTGCTGCATATTGTTTTGTACAAAGGCCTGGGCACTATTTTTGATCAGTCCCAAAACGACCTGCTCAATTTCTGTAACAACACAGGAAACAGGTGGACAATCTGAAGAGTATTCCTTGATAAACCGTATATTGGCAATGCCATACTTTTTCTTTAACTCGTAATCAGACCCAGCAAGAAGCAGCGTCTGTTCCACAATAGCTTCCAGGTTGCTTAAGACAAAAGTACCTTCATGGGGCCGACTAAATTCGAGAAGACTTTTTATAATAACGCTGGCCTTTAATGCCGAATCTCGAATACCGTCCATAAAAAATTGCAGCTCACTTCTCTGTAAATATTGCTGTACTGCAGAGAGATCCACGTTGTATTGAGCAGCATTCTCCTTGCTTTCCGCATCATCAGGGGACAGACCCATTTCCACAAGCTGATGGGCCTGGAGAATACCAGACAGGGGTGTGTTTATTTCATGAGCAACCCCCGCAGCAAGCCCGGCAATGGTTGCTAAATTTTCGTTTACGAAAAGCTGTTGTTGCAGTTTGTTTTTTTCTCGTATGTCACTTACAAACCCGACAAAATGAAGAAGGTTGCCATCGCTGTCATAGCTTGCAGTAACAGCTAATGCAATGGCAACAACTTCTCCATCTTTGTGGATATACTCTTTCTCGTAATGGATAGAAGGATTTACTGAGGAGAGTTGTCCAAGGCTCTCAGCCTCCATTTCCCGCCATTTGATCGGGGTCAATGTTAGGTTCCAATCTATCTTCTGCAATTCTTCAAAGCTATATCCTGTTAATTTTGAAAAGGCTCTGTTACAGTTTCCAAGTCTGCCGTCGGGATACCCAAAGGCAATTGCAATAGGGGCATTACGAACAATATCAGCCAGTGTTTGCTCTCGACTGAGACTCTCACGTAATTCATTCTCGATTTGTTTTCTTTCCTCGTTTTCCTTGAGCAACTCTTTTGATTTGTCAGCTAATTTACGTTGTATACGACTGGTGTTCAAATGTGAGTCAATTCTAGCCAGGACTTCTTCGGGATTAATAGGTTTGATAACATAATCGACTGCTCCCGCTTCAAGCGCCTCAACCTTCAGCTCAATATCCCCATGTGCGCTGAGAAATATAACGGGGATATCTCTGGTCCTCGGATTTGTTTTAAGACGACTGCACACCTCAATCCCTGTCATACCAGGCATTTTATAGTCCAAGAGAATAAGTTCAGGACACTTCTCCTCAACTCTACGCAGAGCTGATTGGCCATCAGATACAGCACTGGCCTGATAGCCGGAAATAGTCAGAATATCCGTTAGGGTTTTACGGTTTGAACTGTTGTCATCAACAACAAGAATGTCACCTGGAAGATTGTTTTCTGTCCTATCAGGGCTCACTTTATATCTCCACTGTTTGTCTTTACTTGTCTGCTAGCCCGGTTTTCTTCTGCTAAGGGGAGGCTTATGATAAACACTGTCCCTTTACCAACTTCCGTGGTGAACCAAATAGTGCCACCATGTTTTTCAGTGATCACATCATGGCTTATGGCAAGCCCCTGACCGGTACCTTTACCAACTTCTTTGGTGGTGTAGAAAGGATCAAATATATGATCTTTCACCTCTTCAGGAATGCCCATACCAGTGTCACTGATACGCAGCTCCACCGTATCACTTTTTTTACGGGTACTAATCGTCATCGTCCCCTTCTCTCCGTCTGGATTATCGCCAAGCTTTTCACGAATTGCATGGGCTCCATTAACCAAAACGTTAAGGATAACCTGCCCTATTTCATCGGCCAGCAAAGGTACTTGCGGCAGATCAGGGTCGAGATCAAGCTCCACGGCAGCAACGTATCTCCATTCATTACGGGCAACAGTCATTGTTGTTTCGACGATATGATTCAGGTCCTGCGCTATTTTTTCCTTACTGCTGGGGTGAGAAAATTCCTTCATCGCCAAAACAATGGTGCTCACTCTTTTGATACCCTCTCTTGATTGGGTGATAGCACGAGGCAACTCCTCAGAAAGATATTCCCAGTCAGCCTCTTCAAGTGCCTCTCCAATTTCGCCACCAATCACGGCTGGCGCCTTTTGGGCAATTTGCTGGACTCTTTGCATAAAAGTAGCAATATCTTCATTTGCCTCATCCATAAAATCAATATTGGTCCCGATAAACTGGGCTGGTGTATTAATCTCATGGGCAATTCCAGCAGCAAGCTGACCCACTGATTCAAGTTTTTGCGCATGGAGAAGCTGTGTATGTAATTTTTCCTTCTCCTGCTCTTCTGCAAGCCGGTCACTGATATCGCGAACTATGGAGACGAATCGATTTTGGCCATCTACCAATTCTATATATTGCTGGACTATTTCAACGGGAAGATCGGTGTTCTTCTTGGTGCGATGGGTGGTCCTAAAGGTTATTGATTTTTTTTTCTCAAGAATCAGTGGTTGAAGAAGAGCTCGATACTGCTCTTCACTGAAATCCGGTTTCAGTTCAAGCGTTGTCATATTCAGGAGTTCTTCAAGGCTATAGCCAACCTGCTCAATAGCGCCGTGATTGGCATAAATATAGTTAAGATTTTCTGGCTCGAACATAAAAATACAGTCAAGGGTTTGATCCAGAGTCTGCTTAAACTGCTGCAAACGTTCCTCCATAATAGCGTTTGCAGCGAGCTCTCTATCCAGATGCATTGCTGTCGCTTTGATGCGTCGGTTGAGAGCAAGAAAATAGATGGTGGTGAGTACAGTGATAATCAATATTGCGGCAATACTTAGGAGTAATGCCAGATGCTGCTCCACCATATGTCTCCAGGTAATTTGTCCATAGGCTTCATAGGGACTCACCTGTAATTCCTGAAGACACTGATGAACGGATTGATAATCGAGGGGAATCGTCCAGGTAGCGTTTTTTGCAGTACCGGAAACAACAAAAGACTGCGGCATATCCAGCAGGGCTATTGCAACCTTCTCGGCAAGTTTGATATCAGTGTCTGCCAACATGGCAAAGGCCCACTCCGGATAGAGATGCGTGGTATGCATCAAGGTGTTGTCTCCAAGCAAGCGCTTTTCATCAAGGACATGGAAATCGGCAAGTTTGATTTTTCCTTCCATGGCCATAAGTTCAAGGACACCAGAACGGACGGCACCAGCATCGGCTTTACCATTTAGCACGTTACGAACAACCACATCATGTGAACCACCATAACTGAGCTTTTTAAAATGGCGTTCAGGGAAAATTCCATGTTCTTTCAGGTAGCGCCATGAGGTTAGCCAGCCACCAAAGGAGGTAGGAGAAACAGCTATAAAACTTTTATTTTTAAGATCCGAGACTTCACGAATATCTTGACGATCCTTTCGGGTGAAGATGACCCCGGCAAACTGTTTCCGGTAGGCACCAAGCGTATAGTTATGCATTGTTGCGATGCGGGTCGCCTTGAACTTGGCCTCTTGAGCAACATAGATGGCAGGATTACTTACCGTGAAATCTACACTTTTATTGGCTACTGCTTTTTCAATTTCATCAAATCCCAGTGGTACGATAATAAAATTATATCCAGCAATTGTCTGATTCATATAATCAGCCAGAGGCTGCCACTGTTTAAGGCACTGTTCTGCACTGCGTTTTGCTAACACTCCAATGGAAATATTTAGTCTGTCCTGTGCACTCTGCAGAGTGGCAGGTACAAACAAGAGCGGGATAAAAAGTAAAAAGAGCATCTGCTTAAACCCTATAAAACCAAAGAATGTATGATACAAAAAATGCATAATTGTTTTTCTCATAGAGTGTTTCCAGTAAGTAGGAGATTTTGTTGGCAGACGATTGTTTGCACAGCAAGTATAATTGTGAGCACAATTACATTCTCCAAGGATTAAACGGATTATCAGAGCCTCACGGTAATGGTATCATTTCTCAATGATGTTTTACAAATAGTAAGGGATTATTATTTGTAAAGACGTGCTTTTTCCAGGATTTCTTCCCTTATTTAGTGGAAGGGGGGCGGTATCAAACATGTGACGAGGGAACAACTCAGCATTCGTCAAGAATCTCTCGAACTGTCTCAGCAAGATCCTTCTCACTCACAGGTTTTACCATAAACTTTTTAATTCCAAGCCCATATGCTTCTTCTGGAGAAAGGCTAGCGGAATACCCTGTTATCAAAATTATGGGTATAGCAGGCTTTATCTTGAGTACGGTCTTTGCAAGTTCATCTCCCGTAAGGTCAGGCATGGTTTGGTCTGTAATAAGCAAATCAAAAGAATCTGGCTGGGCACGAAATGTTGCTAAAGCAGCAGCACTATTTACTTCGGAGGTAACATGGTAGCCTAAACGTGCCAACAGAGAGCTTCCAATTGTGACCAAGTCTGGCTCATCATCGACTAGTAGGATACGTTCTCTCCCGGTGGGAAGAGCCACAGGGCTCTCTGACAACTTTGTGTCACCGCAGTTTTCTTGAACAGAGGGAAGAAAAATCTGGAAGACAGTTCCTTCACCCAAAACACTTTCCACGGTCACAAAACCGCCACATTTATCGATTATGCCACGAGAAACGGCAAGACCCAGGCCAGAGCCCTCTCCCTGTTTTTTTGTTGTAAAATATGGATCAAAAATCCGCTCAAGGATCTCTTTTCTCATACCCTTTCCACTATCTTCCACGGTCAAAACAACAAAGACGCCAGCTTCAACACCTGTTTTGCCAATAAGGGTTTTTGGGCCGACTTCTGTCTGCCCCAAACGAACATTTATAGTCCCATTCTCTTTTCCAATTGCGTGGGAGGCATTTACACAGAGATTCACCACAACCTGGTAAATTTTGGTTGGGTCAGCCAAAATCAAACCGTTCTTTAACTCAAAATGCGTCTGCACTGATATGGTTGAAGGGAGAGATGAGCGCAACATTTTTAAGGCCTCTTTAACAACGATATCCATACGATGTGCTTTTCTTTTCTGGGTATTTGCGTGACTGAAGGCGAGTATCTGTTTTACAAGCTCACCTGCTCTTTTCCCTGCCGTAATAATGCGGGATATATAGAGAGATTCATCACTGTCTTTAGATATTTCCGGTTTGATTAATTCTGCGTAGCCTAAAATTGCAGAAAGGATATTATTAAAATCATGGGCGATGCCACCGGCCAGGGTCCCAATTGCTTCCATCTTTTGTGCCTGATGGAGCTCTTTTTCAAGTTGTTTTTTCTCTGTTATATCCTGAGCGACATTAACAATATACTGCACTTTATTCCCTTGACTGAAGACAGGTGCTGAACTTACTTGAAAAATTCGGCCCAGATAATCATGTTCCTTGATAGAGTGATGCTTCCTGGTGTCAGAAAAGGATAGCAGCCCAGGACAGCCTGCACAGGGTTCTGACTTGCATCTGAATAAGCTATAGCAGTGGCTCCCCAGCAACTCCATATGGTCCATTTGGAAATAATCAAAGGCAGCCTGATTGGCACGAATAATTTTCATGTCCCTGTCCTGAAGGGTGATGATGTCCGGAATGGCATCAAAAGTATTTTCCCACTCGTCCTTGCTGGCCTGTAACTGCTGGGTTCTCTTGGCAACCCGCTCTTCAAGGGATTCATTTAGATCTGTAAGTATTTTCCGACGGCTATAGTACAAATAGGTAACAAAAAGCATGAGGGCGAGTAAAAACATACTTAACAGCAACATCGTTCTGAAATGTCGTGCCTCCTGCGCAAAATAGTTTGTGCTGCTGCGTATGGTTAAAAACGCATTCATTTCTCCCGTCACTGGGTTGACAACAGGAATTGTAGTAAAAACCACATTCAGGACAGGGTCATACAACGACAGGGACTCGCTTTGATGGGCATTCTTATCAATTGTATCTATTACCGCTTTTTCTGGCTGTAACGCTCGCCATTCTCGCTGGGAAACCATTTGCAGTGCTGCTAACACATTTTTGTCAAACAGATAGCCCTTGTGGTGGGATTTTGTATATACCTCGTCCACTTCACCGGGAAAAACTTTTCTGTTGGAAACTTCTTCTTTAATAAGAAAATTCGATAGGATATCGTACTGTTTCATTAAAGATAAAACCAGAGCCTCAGGTCCAAAGGAGACTTCCATGCTGCCCAGATGTTTCATGTCCGCAGCAGTTATGGGAAACACGAAACGATACCCACTATACTGACGCCCCTCTTCAAAACCTCCAATGGCCCTATGCTCACGATTCACATATTCGACTGTCTCGCGCACGCCTGTGAGAGAATCTCCGAATTTTTCAGGCCGATGCATACGTAGAAAAGACCCATTCCCCGGAAGGTGAAAATGGAGGTGCTTAAGATGGAGCTCACGACTCAAGTAGTCATATCGGGGTTTAATCTCGGCAAGGAGTTCTGCCCGCAGGATTTTTTTCTTTTCAATATCAGCTGTAAGCAATTGCTGATACAGATCCTGCAGAGCATATCGTTCAAAGAACTCAGAATGGATGTTTTTAGCCAACTGTTTATACTGCTCATAGATGGTATTGTAGGCAGATTGATAGCGTTTGGAAATGAGCTGTAGATGTTGTTGCTCGTTATTTTCTCTGTTATCTTGGAGGAAAAAAAAGCTCAGCACAGACAACACAAGAAAAATAGAGAGCAGGATAAGCTTAACGACACTCTTAGTTTGTTTCATACAATTCTCACCAATGAACAGGAAAACAATAACAGCCTCAACCTAACAGCCATCCAGTAAATGCCGCACAGTTCTCGCTAAGAGTTTCATACTGACAGGTTTTTCCATAAAACTTTTCACCCCTATGCCATAGGCATCTTCCTTTGAAAGTGTGGAGCTATAGCCAGTATATAAAATAATTGGTAAATGGGGCTGAACCGATAGCATGGCTTGTGTCAACTCAGCGCCAGTAACTTCCGGCATCGTCTGATCGGTTATAACCAGATCAAAGAAATCAACATCTGCAAGAAAGAGAGCCAGGGCTTCGCTACTCTTCGTTCTGGTGGTAACCCTGTAGCCAAGTTTGCTTAAATGAATATTCACAATTTCGGTGAGGTTTTCTTCATCGTCAATAATAAGGATTTGTTCATTGCCAACGGGAAGGAGTTCTTTTTCTGCTACAGGTTCAGCTAGCAGAGTCTCGCTCTGCTGAACATTGGGAAGATAAATTTGAAAGCTTGTTCCCTCGCCGGGATGACTTTCGACCCGAATAAACCCATGGCTCCCCTCTACTATTGCATGAATGACGGCAAGCCCTAATCCAGTCCCCTCTTCCTGCTTTTTGGTGGTGAAATAGGGCTCAAAAATACGTGCTGCCGTTTCTGTATCCATGCCTGTTCCACTATCTGAGACTGTTAACAATATGAAGGAACCAGCCTGCACCTGAGGGACGTCAAGAATCTGTTCCCCATGAACATCAACCCGGCTAACGTTTACCTGCAAGAGTCCTTGACTGTTTCCAATTGCATGAGAGGCATTGGTACAGAGATTTACAACAATTTGATGAATGTTTGTTGGGTCCGCAAGCACCAGACCACTCTCAGAGTCAATGGACGTCTGTATGTCGATTGTTGTGGGCAGGGATGATCGCAGCAATTTTAACGCTTCTTTGACGACCAGGTCAACACGGAGCGGCTTTTTCTCCTCATCACCTTTCCTGCTAAAAGTGAGTATCTGTTTGACGAGCTCAGTGGCACGCTTACCAGCCGTAATAATCTGCTCAACACTTTTACTTGCTTCACGGTCTTTTGGTAATTGCCACTTGGCAATCTCAGCGTAACCAAGAATTGCCGACAAAATATTATTAAAATCGTGGGCAATACCACCTGCCAGATTACCAATGGCTTCCATTTTCTGGGCCTGGTGCAAATGTTCTTTGAGCTCAAGGTTAGATTTCTCCATGTCCAGCCTCTGGCTTACATCACGGCTCACCCCTCGATATCCGGAGAATTCACCGTCACTGGTAAAAAATGGTGCCCCTGAAACTTCAAGAAAAACGGGAAACCCGTTCTTATGTCGAACGGAAATAAGTTGAGATTTGAAAGGTCGTTCTGTCAGGATACAATCGTGGAAAAAATTCATATATCCTGCGTTATCTTTTTCATACGTAAAATCACGATGGGAACACCCTTCAATGTCAGAAGGAAGGTAGCCGAGTATCTGCTGAACAGAAGGACTTGCATAGGCGTACACCCCATTTTTATCCATCTCCCAAACCCAGTCAAAAAAATTCTCAACCAGGTTGCGAAATCGGGCTTCACTCACAGACAGTTCCGTAGCCGTAGCTGTGACCCTCTGTTCCAGTTCCTCATTGAGGACCTTTAACCTGTCTTTGGAGAGAGCATTTCGCGTTTCATAAAATTGCACAAAAACAAGGGTTACCAGGAGAGGTAAAAGCCCGTATAGAATATCGACCGCGCTATGCTCTTTACTTTCACTCATAGCACTGATGGCTGCAACCAGGATCAATGAGATAAAAAAGAGCGTGTAGGCCGTTTTTCTCCCTGTGAGAAAGAAAGCAACCAATATCGTGATCATAAACCAGGCAATACCAGCAATATCACTTGATATAAAAAGATAGGTTAGCGCCACGATAGCCAGGGAAAAAAATATGATGATGAGGACAAGCGTCTGAAATAATTTTCGGGATTTTCTAGCCAGGAAGGTTACAAAAACTGCCATCACAACATAGGCAGAATCGATACCCCCCTGCATCAGATCACCCGTTGTAAAACGTAATAGGCTGGCTGACAAAACGAGGACAATATTTGTGAGGAGAAGACTGTTAAATAAGATATATTTTAGGCGTAATTCATGTTCATTTTCTGTGAATGTAAATCCACTCTGTAGCAGATTGGCAAATTTCATTTATTCTCCAAAGATTTAATGCTCTTTTTGAATATATTTTCACAGACATACCTCTTGAGGTGCTACATAAAAAGTACATAAGTAACCCATTATATGCTTTTGCTCATAATATGAACAGAAAAAATCCCCCCAAAAAACAAAGGGTCAAAAGGAAGCAGAAAACGAAGGGCCAGGTGTTGAAGTGTAACATTGTGAGGGGGGGGAGATATATTTTATTATCTGTCTTTTTTTAAACAGAGTTACCTGTTCTTGCATTTCAAAATTTGCCCACAAATTCGTGTTTTATGGCTGAACAGACTATCCTGCTTTTAATCTAGCGGAATACTTGACTTCTGTGGGCGGCGGACGGTACAATTTGGAGGGGATGGAAGAAAAAACCACAGTGGATTCCAATTTTCAACTGTTGGTGGTGGATTTGTAAATAGGAATTACTAGAGGCACCTTGAGAAGATAGCAAATTTCGCCCAATGTCGAGACAGTTATAGAACTTTACTGTTGGTATGTTGTGGTTATTCTAAGAATAATAACCTTCAAATGGCAAAGAGATCAGGCGGAAGGACAATTTTACAAGGTAGATTAGAGTTATATTAATTAACTGTGAGGAAAATCATGCTGAAGATTGAATTGGATGAAGTAGCTGCTATTGCAACGCTAAGGCCGGACGGACCATTAACGGAAGAGGGCTTCGAGAAGGTTTCACAAACTCTCGATCCGTATATCGAGAAATCGGGAATCCTCAAAGGGCTTATCATAGAAACAGAATCCTTTCCAGGGTGGGAATCATTTTCGGCATTCCTCCATCATTTTCAATTTGTTAAGGAGCATCACAAAAAGATCGCTCGTATAGCCCTTGTTACAAATTCCGCAGTGGGGGATATGGCTGAAAAGATAACAAAACATTTTGTGGCTGCAGAAATAAGACATTTTTCCTATGGTGAAATGGATCGTGCCAGAAATTGGATTGTCGAATCCTGAGTTGAAATAGTGAGGAAATGAAGGGGCAGGTCTTGAAATACAACATTGTGAGGGGCGAAGAATAGAGTTTAATTACACCATATCAATGACGTTAATAGGCTGTGTTTGATAGAGGTGAAAAAATCTGTTGTTCGGTAATAGGTCAAGTGTCACCAGGGAAGAGGGGCGTGGAAATCTAGAAACCGCATGTAGGGCTCATATAAACAAAAAAAAAAGAAAAGGCACTTAACGAATGAACGCTAAGTGCCTTATGACTTTTGGTGGAGCTACGGGGGATCGAACCCCGGACCTCATGACTGCCAGTCATGCGCTCTCCCAGCTGAGCTACAGCCCCACAAAATCAACTATCTTCAACTTACGATTTGCTTTTCTACCAATCTTTTCATAAGGTGTCAACTTCTTTCAAATCGTTTCTTCGAAATCAAGCCTCCATATTTGTTGAAAAGAGAGCAGAGTTTTGTTAGAATTAAAAACTTGATGTGTCAAAAGTACCCGAGGCTTTTACCCGTTGTTGTTCCTGGGGCTCCTACAGCATGTTTATGAAACTGGTTTTACCAGTTATGTTCTTAAAAATATTACTATTAAAGTATAAAAGAATACTTTAATATAAAGGAAACGTCCATGTTCTCACCATTTAATTTTTTGTTTGGCTGGCTATCAAATGATTTGGCAATTGATCTTGGGACAGCGAATACTGTGCTCTATGTTAAAGGAAAGGGGATTGTATTACGGGAACCTTCGGTGGTTGCTGTTCGTCAGGATGCCAGAGGACATAAGGTGCTAGCCGTTGGCCAGGAAGCAAAATTAATGCTTGGGAAAACTCCCGGCACCATTCAGGCCATTCGCCCTATCAGGGACGGAGTTATTGCTGACTTTGAAGTGACAGAAGCTATGCTTCGTTATTTTATTAATAAAGTTCATAATCGTCGTACGTTGGTGCACCCAAGAATTATTATATCGGTTCCCTCGGGAATCACCCAGGTAGAAAAACGAGCAGTCAAAGAGTCGGCTGAATCTGCCGGTGCACGCGAAGTGTATCTTATTGAAGAGCCGATGGCTGCCGCAATTGGTGCCAATCTTCCCATTACTGAGCCCACAGCCAATATGATTATTGATATTGGTGGAGGAACTACGGAAGTTGCCGTTATTTCGCTTGCAGGAATTGTCTATGCAAAATCCGTTCGCGTAGCAGGAGATAAAATGGATGAAGCCATTCTCCAGTATATTAAACGGAAACATAATCTGGCAATTGGTGAGCGAACAGCCGAGCTTATCAAAACCACTATTGGAAATGTAATACCGGAAGAACCCTATGAGACCATGGATATCAAAGGCCGTGATCTTGTCTCCGGTGTTCCCAAAACATTGACCATCACTGCCGATGAAATTCAATCTGCTATCCAGGAACAGATTGATGTTATCATTGAAGCGGTACGTGTGGCACTCGAGGTAACGCCTCCTGAACTCTCAGCGGATATTGTTGATCAGGGAATTGTCCTGACCGGTGGCGGCGCATTGCTGAAAAATCTGGATAGGTGTTTGAAGGAGGAGACGGGAATGCCGATTATTGTGGCAGATGACCCGCTTTCATCCGTCGTGCTCGGTTCCGGAAAGGCTCTTGATAATCTTGATATCCTGCGGGAAGTGACTATCGATTAGATTTAAATAAAGCTCCGTGAGGTGGGGATGTCGCGAGCTGATTTTGTATGGTGACCAGGTATCGGTGATTGCTGAGAGAGAAGAGTGAGAAAAAAAACCAATGATAGAAAGAAAAAATCCCGATCCAGGGTGCCCCGTCTCTTTCTACTCTTCTTACTCTTTTCAGGCTTGCTTCTGATTATCCTCAGCTCTGCAACGGGCAGCCGATTTGGCGTTTTTCACCAGTTAACCCTCGAAGTTCTCGGACCTCTCCAAAGTACTTTCACAAAACTTTCTCTCAGTACTGTTCGTTTGAAGGACAGGTATATCACTCTCTGGAATCTCCAGGAAGAAAATGATTCGCTCCGTAAAGAATTAGAGACCTATCACGCCCTTCTCGATCAATATCGTGAAGCGTATTCGAGAAACAGATTCCTTGAAACCGAATTACAGTTTAAAAAACAGGAGACTTTTCCAGCCCTTATGGCGCGGGTGGTGGGGAAAGATCCATCGTTTTGGTTCCAAACTCTTATCGTTGATCGTGGAGAAAATGATGGTGTTGTTACTGGCATGGTGGCACGAAATTCTCTTGGCGTGGTCGGCCAGGTCGTTCAGGTCTCTGATAATTACTGCAAGATACTACTCGCTAATGCACCTTCGAGTGCCATTGATGCCATTGTTCAGAAAAGCCGGGTTCGGGGGATTTTAAAAGGTGCCGGTGAGCAGGGATATATCCTCCAGTATGTGTTGAAAAATGGTGAGGTTGCGGAAGGTGATATTATCGTCACGGCAGGAATTGGAGGGGTATTCCCGCCTGGTATCACTTTGGGAACGGTTTCCAAGGTGCATTCTAAAAGACGGGGTATGTTTCTGGAAATTGAAGTAAAGCCGGCCGTTGATTTTGCCCGTTTGGAATCTTTGTTTATTAACCTGTCAGAAGAACAGCTGGTTATTGAAGAAATGAGCCACTCACCTTCTTCACAGGGGGAGTGATAAGTGGTTACCCTCAGTTTTCTGCTGCTTGGCTTTATTCTTATAGCGGTTCAAACAACTTTTTTTTATCAATTCCCGCACTGGCTTGGTCGGCCTGATCTTGTTTTTATTCTACTCGTCTTCTCCGCTTACAGATTTCGCTGGTTTTCGGGGTTGGTTCTTGCCTTTCTTCTTGGATGGTTGATGGATGTGACATCCGGGGTCTATCTTGGAACATATCTGCTTCTGGTACTGCTTGTCTTTTCCATTGTTAAGTTTCTCAGCCAAAATAGTTCTGTGAAAGAAACGGTTTTCCAGATCCCCCTGGTTGGAGTCAGTTATTTTGTTGTTCAGTGCCTATTTTATCTTTTTTTCACCCTAACCCAACCCGGTGCTCTTCCTCCATGGTCCTGGGCGCGTGTGGTACAGGAGACACTTATTCTTCTTGTTGCCTCCATTCCCTGCTTTGTCTTTTTTAACTGGCTATTTGAAAAATTAACAACCCGACGGCTTGCTTCTAGAAAACTGAAGCGTGGCGGGGCCAATCGATTTCGGTGACTATAAGTGATGAAGTGGTCAGGTTATAAAAATCTTGAAGAATTAACGGAACATGATGATGCAAATCTCGATCTGCTGAAGCGTAGAATTGTGATTGCAGGTCTCATTATTCTGTTTTTCGGAGTTATAATATTCGCAAGGCTCTGGTTTCTCCAGATCTATAAGGGCGACGAATATAGAAACAGAGCTGATAATAATCGGGTACGAATGCGTGAAATTGAAGCACCACGCGGGAATGTTTTTGATTCTAAAGGGAGGGAGATGGTAACAAACCGCCCCTCCTTTAACGTTGTTCTTGTTCGAGAAGATTCGAATGATGTGGATCAGCTACTTAAAAAACTGGCAACTGCTCTTGATATTGATATTTCGTTACTTTGGGAAAAGTTGCGTGAAGCAAGCGGTAAACCGCGTCATATACCTATTCGTTTGATCGAGGACGTAGATTGGGAGACGCTTGCCTATGTGGAAAATCATAATCAGAAATTTCCGGGCATTCGCATTGAGACCGTTCCAGTCCGTGTCTATCATTATGAAAATCTTGCAGCCCATGTAATCGGCTATCTTGGAGAGATTTCAAAAAAAGAACTAGCTGCGCGGGATAGTAAAATTTACACCGGTGGCGATCTGATCGGGAAGATGGGGCTTGAACGTCTTCACGAGGCAGATCTTCGTGGGGAGAAGGGAAGCAGTTCTTCGGAAGTTGATGCCCGTGGATTTGAACAGCAGTTATTGAAAAATGTAGAGCCACTTCCTGGAAAAGATATTCAACTCACCATTGATGCTGAGCTACAGAAGGTCGCTGAGGATCTTATGGAGGCTGGCGATAAGGCCGGGGCAGTTGTGGCCATGGAGGTTAAAACCGGACGAATGCTGGTACTTGCCTCAAACCCTGTTCTGCCGCTGGACCAGTTTGTCGGTGGTATATCGCATAAAAACTGGAATGCTCTGCTGGATAATACCAAACACCCCTTGATTAATAAGGTGGTGCAGGCAATGTATCCTCCCGGTTCAGTCTATAAAATGATGACGGCCATGGCAGGTCTTGCTCTTGGCGTGATTAATGAAGATACTGTATTGTACTGTCCAGGCCACTATACCTTTGGAAAACGCCGCTATCATTGCTGGAAGCGTGGCGGGCATGGTGCGGTGAATTTGAAACGTGCTATTTCCGAATCCTGTGACGTCTATTTTTATCAGGTTGGTCTGCGGGTTGGGGTAGATAAACTTGCAGAATATGCAAATAAATTTGGACTTGGTCACAAGTCCGGCATTGAAATGGAGCATGAAAAAAGCGGGCTGACACCAACAAAAGAGTGGAAGAAGAGGAGGCGCGGTCAGAAGTGGCAGGATGGAGAGACTCTTTCCGTTGCAATTGGACAGGGATTTAATCTTGTGACTCCACTGCAGATTTGTTTGATGACGGCAACCATTGCAAATGGTGGAACCCAGTATCTTCCTCAGATTATAGAAAAAGTAACCGACCCGGATGGGGAAGTTTTAAAACAGTTTGAACCCGTTGTAGTTTCAGAATTGGCAGGCGAAAAACAATTTTTACCGCTGATTCGTAATGGTATGGAAGAGGTTATTCAGGGCCGGCGTGGAACTGCGAGGAAAGTACGAATTAAAGGTGTGACGATTGGTGGAAAAACGGGGACGGCTCAGGTGGTACGCCTGAAGCAATATAAACACCTGAAAGAAGAAGATATTCCCTATAAATATCGTGATCATGCATGGTTCACATGTTATGCACCAGCCGAAGATCCTGAGATTGCAATCACCGTCCTTGTAGAGCATGGTCTGCATGGTGGTTCTGGGGCAGGGCCGGTTGCAAGAGCGTTACTTGAGGAGTATTTTTCCGATTATTTAAAGCGTCTTGCAGAGCAGGAAGAGGAAGGAAAAAAGAATGAATAAGAAGGATCGTACAATCCGTTGGGGATACCAATGTTCCGTATAGATAGGCGTTTTTTTCAAAATTTTGACTGGATTCTCCTCCTGCTGCTGCTAGCAGTGGCCTGTATGGCCTTGATGAATCTCTATAGTGCATCCTATCCGCCCTCCCCATATGGTATCTCTCCATTTTTAAAACAGTGTTATCTCTTTCTTTTTGGGGCGATGGGAATCCTGTTTATTCTCTTTTTTGATTACAGGGAACTCCACTTCTGGAATTATCCTTTTTACGCAATTATTATTATTCTGCTGCTGATAGTGCTTTTTGCGGGAAACAGCGCCGGTGGTGCGCAACGCTGGATTAATCTCGGTTTTTTTAAACTCCAGCCCTCTGAACTTGCCAAACTCATGATGGTAGTGACGCTTGCAAGCTACTATTCACGCAAAGAACAGAGTGAGGGCTATGGGCTTCGGGACATGGTCACGCCTGTATTACTGACTCTCCTGCCCTTTATGCTTATTTTAAAACAACCTGATCTTGGAACGGCGCTTATGCTCATTATTGTGTTTGTTTCCATGACAGTGTTTGCCAAGTTGCGTTGGCAGACATATGGAGTTGGGGTAATCCTCGGAAGTGGGGCTGCTATTTTTGCCTGGTTTTACCTGCTCCGAGACTATCAAAAACAAAGGATTGAAACCTTGCTGAACCCTTCCAAGGATCCCATGGGACAGGGATATCAGATACTTCAGTCCAAAATTGCAGTGGGCAGTGGCGGTATTGGTGGCAAGGGGTACATGGAAGGAACCCAGGGGCATCTACATTTTCTTCCGGAGCGCCATACTGACTTTGCTTTTTCCGTATGGGGAGAAGAGTGGGGCTTTGTAGGGAGTATGGTCTTTTTAGGCGTCTACTTTTCCATGCTCTTCTGGGGACTCTATGTGGCAATGACAGCCAGAGACCGTTTTGGTGTCTTCCTTTCCTTTGGGGTTGTGATGCTGATTTTCTGGCAGGCTGTTATAAATCTACTGATGATACTCGGGTTTCTTCCCGTGGTCGGTATTCCTCTACCGCTGGTAAGTTATGGAGGCTCTTCTCTGTTGACGACTCTTCTGGCACTTGGGCTTTTGATGAATATACGTATGAGACGTTTTCAAACCGGACAGAATACCGAGAAAATGAATTGAAGAAGGAGTGTAACTAATCAGCAGCACGCAAACTACGTCCATTTGAGTCTTTTCGAATAGCATAAGTATGCTCCGAGCCCAAAATAAACGAATTTGAAGCACACGGAGTCTGCGCTTACCTTGCTAAACAGTTACTCTCCAAGAGTACTTCCTTCGGGGCGCGTTCAGAGGTAAGGGGAGTGAGTTGTCCTCGCCGAAGTTACAAGGCGTTACCTGTTCTTTTTCTCCCGCAATAGTTGTTCATACGCTTTGGTCAGGCGAACAAATTCTTCTTGATCACCGCCCGTATCGGGATGTATGGATTTAGCTTTTTTGCGGTACAGCCGTGTGGTCTCTTTTTTGTCAGCATCTCTTAATGTCTTTTCCGATTCTCCGAAAATTTCAGATATTTCATCGCTGCTGACATCTGTTTTCCTCTCCGGCCATGAAAAACTTCGATGGTCATCCATAAACTCTTGTGCCTGCTCGGCCCCTCTGTTCTGACGTGGAAAACCCGAGTCAAAGAAGAGAATGAGATAGCGGATCAAATAGTCGGGAAGAGTATTGTAGTCTCTTCGTTCCTGCCAGAAATCATAGTTTTTATTTAGTAGACAGAGTTCCTTCAGGAAGGCGTTATCAATTTTTTCTGGCGAGAGGGCTTGCGGAATGCTCCGTGCGTAAGCTTCGCTAAAGTGTTTTTGCAGGTTCAGAGCAGCATAAAGATAGGACTTTAATTCAAATTCGCGAAGACGCGCTTCCTCTTCGAGGAAATATTGTTCGAGTTCGTCCCGTGATCGATTTAGCAGCTTCGCCTCAAGGCGTGGAGGCATTTGAAAAACACGCCCCTGGTCGGTTGATCCGAAACGAAGAAAGTGGAGCCTTCGTTTATCAAATGAGTGTGCGGGGTGCCCGGTAAACGAGAGCAACTTCACACCACGCTTAAAGCGAAATGTATGACTGCCGCGGGAGAAAAAGTACTCCATCTTTTGTTGTACTGTGGGGTCGACAAAGGGCCAAAAAAGGCGTTCCAAGTCTGTTTCCACATCACGGCCACAGAGCTTTTCCATACGGTATACAAAATCTGTATCTAAATGAAAACAGGTGTCGTTTGGATAATATAGGAAATCACTCGGATCATATCCAAGATCCATAAGCTCGCTGGTGCAGAAACTGTTCTTTTCAGAATCCCAGAATGAGATACGAAGAGCATAGCGAGTGGGGCGTGTCAGGACACTCCGGGACAGATATATCGTTGGCTCTGGCTGTCCTGGTATGGTTAGTGCCTTACTGGATATTTTTTTGTTATTTTCAAAGGACATATTTTGATACGGCACGTGTACTGGCTTGTTTACCCTTGACCACTGTTATGTTCTTATTGTTCACTATTTATAATAAGGTTTTTTAACCCTTCGATAAATGTTGGGTTACAGTTTAGGGATTCTGTAGATTTAAGTACCATTCCAAGCTCCTTTGCCTGGTCATGATAGAGCATATCAATTTCGTATAGAGTTTCCACGTGATCTGAGACAAAACTGATAGGAACCATAAGGATGTTTTTACACCCCCTTTTAGCGAGTGTTTCCAACATATCTGGAGTCGAGGGGGCCAGCCATTCAACGGGGCCGGATTTACTCTGAAAACAGAGCTCACCTGCGAGGTTTGTTATCTCCTCAACTGCATTAATCGTTTCCTTGATATGATCAACGTAAGGGTCACCTTCATCGATAAAGGAAACAGGTAGACTGTGGGCACTGTAAACTATTTGCGGCATGTCAGGGGCAAAAGCTTTTGCCCTTTTGAGTATGTTTTGAGCCAGTGTCTGGATAAATTCGCTCTGAGTCGGCCAGGATTCTATAAGTGAAAGAGAGAACATTTTTCCGGAACGATCAATGGCACGTTTAAGCTCCTGGATGGACGACCCGGTAGTCGCACATGAATAGTGGGGATAGAGTGCCAGACCGATGAGTTTAGTGATTCCTTTGTCGGATAGTGCTTGTAACGCTGTGTCACTGTCCGGGTACCAGTATCGCATGGCACTGACAACTGTGTAGTTGCCATATTCCAGGAGCAGTGTCTCAAGTGCTTTTCCCTGATCACGGGTTATGGCTGTAAGTGGTGAGCTACCGCCAATTTTTTCATAGGTCTTCATGCTTTTTGGGGCCCGTCTTTTAGAGATAAGCCAGGCTAGTGGTTTTTGCATAAAAGATGGACCGAGACGGATGATTTCTCTGTCTGAAAAGAGGTTGTAAAGAAAGGGGCGAACATCGGCCAGTTTTTCAGGGCCGCCCATGTTGAGGAGTATAACCCCTGTCTGTTCCGTTGTCATAGTCGATACCAGTATTATTTCTATAGTTGTAAAGAGTTAGCATTAAGTGCCTGTATACCTCTATATAACAGGTAGAATCGCCTCGGAAAAGAAAAATGATTTTTTGTTTGCGATTGAAAAAATGATGACCTGTCTTGATTATCTGCTCATAAAACATATAATAAAAGAGAAGGTATGTTTAGCTTGTCTGGTGCGTGACACCCGATGGTGATAAGTTCGGTGTCTGTATCTGCTAAGCTTTACGTTGTACCAGGGAGCGTATCTGCGGATACGTTTAGTGATGATCGCTTTTTTCAAGCTATCATTGGAGCGTGCACTGGTGAATGGACGTGGGGCAGTATCGGAAGCCTTGCTGCTATTTATTCAGTGGCTGGAATTGCTCTTATCTCGCCTCTGCTTGTTTGTGTTGCAGGATGTTAGAGATAAGGTGCTTAATGGAGGAACCGTATGGATCTAAAGGTTGAAACCCGGAATGTAGAATTGCGAAAAGGCTGGCAGAAAAAGATCGATGAAGAAAAAGAAAAACTGGTTCGACATTTTGCTACTTTCGTTCTCCATCTCCGTGTCTCCATCGAGGGAACGGCACATCATAAGGAAGGCGGTTACGAGTTGAAGCTCGTAGCATCGGTTCCGAATGATACGGTCGTTGTGAGTAGAAAAGGGGATCATGTTAGTTCCCTGCTTGTGGAAGCATTTGATGTGCTTACCGCACAGATGAAGGAGATGCAGCGTAAAAAACGACAATCACAGAAAAATCCTGACGGATCGGATGCTGACAATGCTCAGTTTGGTGTGATCCGTAAGGTGTCTCCCTTTGAATCCTATGGTTTTATTGTGAGTCAGGATGCTCGGGAAATCTATTTCCATGAAAATGCGCTGAAAGATATCGCCATTGATGCACTCACCGAGGGTGATGCTGTAGTATATGGTGAGAGTCTTGGTGATAAAGGACCTCAGGCTTCATGGGTTCGATTGAATAATTAGAAACAATTTGTAAATATGTTTTTTTTAGGCCCCGTGCTGATCATTCAGCAAGGGGCCTTTCTTTTTTGTTCATGGGCTTGCCATAACAATACTGCAATGGTAAAAATAGATCCCCTATACATCATAGGGGAAAACGTTACAATTGTTCAATTGTACATGGTCATTCATCACTATTTAAGGAGTTAGCTGATGCTTCTACAGCAACAGGATCTCGGGGCTGAATATTACAGCCTTGAACGAAATGAAATACTAGACAGGATTGCTAAACGCAAACAGGAACTTGCAGATAATGTGCTGATTCTCTGCCATCATTATCAGCAGCAGGATCTGTTTCAATTTGCGGATCTTACCGGAGATTCCTTGAAACTGGCAAAGGACGCCGCGGCAATCAGTGACCGTGAATTTCTTATTTTTTGTGGTGTTCATTTTATGGCAGAATCTGCTGATATTTTGGCACATGAAAGTCAAAAGGTGCTACTACCTCATCTTCATGCTGGCTGTCCCATGGCTGACATGGCAACGGTTGGTTCCGTGACTCAGGCCTATAAAGAATTACTGAGCGTGGGGATTATGGATGATGAAAAAGATGTCGTCCCTGTTACCTATGTGAATTCATCTGCTGCATTAAAAGCCTTTGTTGGCGAGCGGGAAGGATCTGTCTGTACCTCCTCAAATGGTGAAAAAGTTTTGCAGTGGGCGCTCGATAAAGGGGAGAAAGTGTTCTTCTTTCCAGATGAGCATCTTGGTCGAAATTCAGCCGCTGCACTTGGAGTTCCGGATGAAGAGGTGCTTCTCTGGCGTCGTGGTGAAATCCTTGGTGGCAATTCACTTTCTGATGTCCAGCGGGCAAAGGTTTTCCTCTGGGATGGCTACTGTGAAGTACATATGCATTTTCTCCCGGATCATGTTCGTCAATGGCGGCTCAAAGAGCCAGGCATACAGATAATAGCTCATCCTGAATGTCCCCGTGACGTTGTTCGTATTGCCGATCAATATGGTTCGACGGAAGCTATTATTTCGGCTGTGAAAGAATCACCAGCCGGTAGCAAATGGGCCATTGCCACGGAAATAAACCTAGTTGATCGTTTGAAACATGACTATCCAGATAAATCAATTCATTTGCTGGCACCCAGTTCCTGTCAATGCACCACCATGAATTGTAACCAGCCTGTTAATCTTCTCTGGCTTCTTGATAACCTTGCAGCAGGTAAGGTGAAAAATCAGATTTCAGTGGATCCTGAAACTGCAAAGTTTGCTGCCAGATCTCTTGAACAGATGCTGGCTATTTAAAGACAGAAGACTGAAGGGAGAAGGCAAAAGGGGAAATACCCGGTGCCTTGTGTCCTTCCTTCAGCCTTCCGCTTTTAGCCTTTAACCTTCCGCCTATCTATCCTTTGAGGAAAACCTGTGACCGAAGAAGTATATCTTGTTGACGGTAGTGCCTATATCTACCGTGCCTACCATGCCGTTGCCCCGCTGACAAATGAAGAGGGCATGCCCACCCATGCAGTTTTTGGCTTTCTCAATATCCTGAAGCGTCTTCTCAAAGAAAAACAGCCAAAATACCTTGCCGTGGCCTTTGATATGAGAGGTAAGGTGTTTCGTCACGATCTCTATCCGGAGTATAAGGCAAATCGTCCGCCAATGCCCGATGATCTGGCGGTTCAGATTCCCTATATTAAGGAATTAGTGCGTGCCATGAATATTCCTTGCTTTGAGTCCAAGGGGATTGAAGCGGATGATATTATAGCAACTGCTGCTACGCTTCTCAGCTCGCAGGGGCAGAAAGTTATTGTGGTATCCGGTGATAAAGATCTGTTGCAACTGGTTGATGAAAGGGTTGTGATGTGGGATCCTATGAAGGATAAGGTGATGGATATCTCTGCTGTTGAAGAGAGGTACCATGTGAAACCGGCACAGCTGCTTGATTGTTATTCGCTTATGGGAGATAGCTCCGACAATGTTCCAGGAGTTCCAGGGGTGGGGCCAAAGACTGCTGAGAAACTCATCAATGAGCACGGAACGCTCGAAGGTGTTTACGATGCACTCGAGAGTATGAAAAAATCCAAGCTTAAGGAACGTCTTGCTGAAAATAGAGATATGGCGTTTCTTTCAAGGGATCTGATTCGTTTGAAATATGATGTTGAGATGCCTGCTGAACTCTCAGCATATGTCCCACTGGACCCCGATGAAGAACAGTTGCATGACTTGTATACTCGTCTTGGATTTGGCAGTATGGTGAAGATTGAGCGTAAGGCTAAAGCTGTTCCAACAGAGGGCTTTAAGTTGGTACAGAAGAGGGATGAATTACAAAAACTTGTGGTTTCTCTTGCCAAGGCTGATCTTCTTGTAATGGATACTGAGACAACATCTCTGGATGTTTCCCGGGCAGAACTTGTTGGTATTTCTCTTTGTAGTGATCTTGATTCTGCCTGGTATATTCCAGTCGGGCATTGTGATGAAGAGGGCACTCTTATACCGGGACAGCTTGATGTGATGGTAGTTCTTGATGCACTTCGACCATTGCTTACATCTACTGAGCTTCCCAAACTTGGTCACAATATCAAGTATGACTATTCGGTTCTTAAAAAATCCTGTGGTCTTAGCCTGCAAGGACCGCTGTATGATTCTATGATTGCGGCCTATCTTGCAGAACCGGGAAGGCGCTCGCTAAAACTTGATGAACTCTGTCTTGAACGTGGCGTTGCGCTCACTGCTTTTGATCAGGTTGTTGAGGACCCAAAACGTGAAAACTGTTTTGCCCATGTCCCAATTGATCACGCCTGTAATTACAGCTGTGAAGATGTGTATGGCGCCTTGCTGCTTTGGCAGGAGTATAAACCGCTTCTTAAGAAACTTGATCAGTTCGAGCTCTTTCGTGATGTGGAAACTCCGCTTGTTCCAATTCTTGCTGAAATGGAACTTGCGGGGATTACCGTGTCCAGCAGTGCACTCGATACACTTGAAGGGGAGTTTCAGGAGGAGCTAGATGCTCTGCAGATGGAAATTCATGCACTTGCTGGTTACAGTTTCAATATTCAGTCACCCAAGCAGTTGGGGGTACTCCTTTTCGAGGAGCTGGAATTACCACATGGGCGAAAAACAAAAACCGGCTATTCCACGGATATGAAGGTGCTGGAAAAACTGGCTCTTAAACATGAAATCCCCGCAAAGATTATGCGTTACCGGGTGCTGGCAAAACTGCAGTCAACCTATGTCAAAAAGTTGAAAAAGTTGATTGATCCGGAATCCGGTAGGGTTCATACTTCATTTAACCAGACAGTGACAGCCACGGGCAGGTTATCGTCGAGTAATCCAAATATGCAGAATATTCCCATTCGCACAGCCGAGGGGAATCGGATTCGGCACGCCTTTGTGCCGCGCAAAGAGCTTGTCTTTCTGGCGGCGGATTATTCACAGATTGATCTGCGGGTACTGGCTCACTACTCGCAGGATGCGGCTCTGTTGTATGCTTTTCGTAACGGAGATGATATCCATGCTCGTACTGCTGCGGAACTTTTTAATGTCTCTCCACTGCTACTCACCTCTGAAATGCGCCGTGTTGCTAAATCCATTAACTTTGGCATCGTGTACGGAATGTCTAGTTTTGGGCTTTCCAACCAGCTGAACATCAGTCGCAAAGAGGCCGGCAGATTTATTGATAAGTATTTTAATCTGTATGGCGGGGTAAAAGAGTTTATGGGGAGCGTCGTTGAGCAGGCACGCATAGATGAATATGTAACCACTCTGCTCCATCGAAGACGGATGCTTCCAGAAATTAATGTTAAGAATAAAACACGAAGGGAATTTGCTGAAAGGACGGCAATTAATACGCCGATTCAGGGGACAGCTGCCGATATCATAAAGCTTGCTATGATAAAAGTAGGTCCTGCTCTGCAGCGGAAAAATCTGTCGGCTCGTCTGCTCCTGCAGATCCATGATGAGCTTGTTTTCGAACTTCCTGAAGAGGAAGTTGATGCAACCCGTGAGGTGGTGAAAACCGTTATGGAGGAAGCACTTGCCCTTGATGTGCCACTTGTCGTGAATTTTGAGATTGGCAAGAGTCTGGCTAAGGGATGAGAAAATTCTATCCTATAGCACTGGTGCTTGTAACTATTTTACCAGCAGCAACCCTCTCCGCAGCCAATAATGATTTTGTCAACACCATTGGTATGGAATTTATTCATGTTCCCGCCGGAAGTTTTTTTATGGGAGCACAGGAGATTGAGGATGGAAGCACAAAGGAAAAACCGCGTCACCAGGTGCGGCTGTCACGTCCCTTTTATCTCGCCAGATATGAAGTGACCCAGAAACAGTGGATGGCGGTTATGGGAGACGTGAATCCTAGTAATTTTGTTTCCCCAGATCGTCCCGTTGATGAAGTTTCGTGGAATGATGTGCAACTCTTTATTCAAAAGCTTAATCTGCTGGAGAAGGGGAAACTCTATCGTCTGCCAACGGAAGCTGAATGGGAATATGCTGCGCGGGCAGGGAGCGAGACAACATATTGTTACGGGAATGATTCAGAAAGTGCAGAACTGGGTTTTTATGCGTGGTTCGAACACAATTCCAATAAACAGACGCATCCCGTTGGAGAGTTATCTCCTAATAATTGGGGGTTTTATGATATGCATGGGAACGTAACGGAGTGGGTAGAGGATGTTTTTGACAAGAAATACTACCTAAATAGTCCTGAGACTGATCCCAAAGGGCCAGCTGAGGGGCGAAAAAGGGTGGTGCGCGGTGGCTCCTGGATTAATCAGGCCTATTCCTGCAGATCAGCTGCTCGGGGGTACTACAGCGAAGATTATACCGATTCCGATTTCGGGTTTAGAGTTGTAAGAGATATTGAATAGGCGAGTTGCTATCAGTAAAACTTAAAAAGCCTGTACTGAAAAAAATCAGTACAGGCTTTTTTTGCTTTATGAGTTGTCTAGCTAAACCCGTTCATGGAGCGGAATAAAGGGACGCTGTTGCGGACCATCGTATATCTGGCGCGGTCTTCCAATGCGTCGATTTTTGGTGTCCATCATCATCTCTCTCCAGTGAGAAATCCAGCCGGGAAGTCGACCCATGGCAAACATGACAGTAAACATATTGGTGGGAAGCCCCATGGCACGGTAAATAATACCAGAGTAAAAATCCACATTAGGATACAGGTTTCTGCTGATAAAGTAGTCATCGCTTCTGGCGATATCTTCAAGTTCCATGGCAATATCCAGAAGCGGGTCATCAACGTTTAGCGCTTTGAGGGTCTGGGCGCAGGCGCGTTTTATGATTGTGGCCCGTGGGTCAAATGTTTTGTAGACCCTGTGTCCAAAACCGGTAAGGCGGAATGGATCATTTGGATCCTTGGCTTTTTTGATATATTTCTGGAAGTCGTTATTGTCACGGTGTATGGCTTCAAGCATTTCAATTACAGCCTGGTTGGCACCGCCATGCAGTGGTCCCCAAAGGGCGCTGATACCGGCTGAAATTGAGGTGTAGAGATTTACTCCGGCACTTCCTACAAGGCGAACCGTTGATGTTGAACAGTTTTGTTCATGGTCTGCGTGCAAAATAAGTAGTTTGTTGAGCGTGGACACTACTTCTGGATGAACCACATAGGGTTTTACCGGTTTATCAAACATCATATTGAGGAAGTTTCCACAATAGGAAAGGTCATAGCGAGGGTAAACCAGTGGATGGCCGACGGATTTCTTATAGGAAAATGCCGCAATGGTTCTGATTTTGGAGAGCAGTCTTGCGGCAATCTCGGGCAATTCCTCGGTGGTGTCATCCTTCATTTCAGTATAGTAATTTTGCAGTGTGTTGACCATGGTGGAGAGGATGGCCATTGGTGGCGCGTTTGAAGGGAAATGGTCAAAAAAGTGTATCATGTCCTCATGGATCAAGGCAAAGCGAGAGAGAAGTGCCCGGAAGTCATTGAGCTGTGTTTGGGTTGGTAATTCACCCATAAGAAGCAGATAGGAAACTTCCACAAAAGAGCAGCTTTCAGCAAGGGTCTCTATTTCATAGCCGCGATAATTGAGGATTCCTTTTTCACCGTCAAGAAAAGTGATTTCGGAATTACAGGATCCCGTATTCATGTAGCCGGAATCAAGTGTAATATATCCGGTGGTGCCACGCAGCTTGGTGATATCGATGGCCTTGTCGCCTTCGGTTCCTATGATGATTGGAAATTCGTAGTTTTTCCCCTCTATGGTCAATGTTGCATGTTTTTCTGACATCGTGTACCTATATTTCTGTGCTCAAAAGAGCGTGTTACAGATCAGCGGCCTTATGCCGCTTCTGGAAGATTGGGGTGGAGAAGTAAGAGAAAACGGCAGCGTTATGAATCGTGGTGTTGCGACGTGCGACGTTTTTCTTGTAGTATGCAAGTTTGTCAAATGGTAACAGAAAACTCACTCCTGAAGATGTAGCATAACAGAAGTGTGTTATAAATGCAAGTTTTGGGACTATGTTCATAACCGCTCTTGGGTGGTGAACACTTCAAAGAGAAGGAATAATGTGATGACGCAGGTGATACAGGGAGTTGTTAATTTTGAAGTGTATGAGAAACGGCTCAAACAGTTTGAAGAGGAAGTTGGAGTGTATCCGGTAAGCTGTGAAAAATTAGCTGCCGGACGAAGTGATAAAGAGTGGCTTGACCGGGTTATTGCGGGCGGTGCTAAAATAGTTCAGCTTCGTGATAAGGAGAGTTCGGATCGTGAGCTTCTAGCCAAGGCACGCTACTTTCGGGAAAAGACCCGTGAAGCGGGAGTACTGTTTTTTCTGAACGACAGGCTCGATATTGCACTTCTTGCTGATGTGGATGGTATGCATGTGGGGCAAGAAGATTTGCCGCCCATGGAGGTTAGAAAACTGCTCCCTGATATTTTGATTGGTTTTTCCTGTAATACCGAGGAGCAGACAAAAGAGTTGGGGCAAGAGGTGGAGCAGGGCAAAACGGCTGTCTCCTATTATAATATTGGCCCTCTTTTTGAAACAGGAACCAAAGAGGGCTTGCATCATTTTTTGGGAACTGACGGGATAGCTAATTTTTCACGTCATTGCAGCCTACCCTTCACCGTGATGGGAGGAATAAAACGTATCCATCTTGACGAACTGCTTCAGGTTGGAGTCAGAAGAATGGCTGTGGTTACAGCAATTAGTCAGGCGGAGGATATTGCAGCGGAGACAGCGATTTGGCAGCAGCGTATCGAATCTGTTCGAAGAGAGGGGAGTCATGCTTGAGGCACAAAAAGTGTTAAAGCGGGTACGGGACGAGATTGAACTCTTGGTTCCCTACGCCGTTCCAGCTGAAGATAAGGCAACGGCATTATCTTTTGTTGAGAAATTCCAAGAAGATCAGTTTGCACTAGAAGTGATTAAGGACTTTTATCGTACCCTTCCCGATGCGCTGGAAGAGGCTCTTGTTAGGATTTCTGTGGTCGAGGAAAGAGAACAGGTTTTTCTTCTTCTTTTAAGTACTACAACGCATCATTATCTCTATTTAACCAATGATGAAGGAGGGGTTTTCCTTGGTGATTGGGAGGAGGGACTGCTTGATACGCGTGTCCTTGCTTTTTATGGCTATGCAGATGCCGCGGGTTTTAAAAAAGCCAACTTTTCGATCGAAGAGTGCCGGGAGTATTCACCTCTGGAACGAATGGACGAAGATATGTGCCCTTCCTGTGGGGTGAAGGTTGGTGCTTTGCATACTCTGGGCTGTCCGGTTGAAGTTTGCCCCTGGTGCGGCGGTCAGTTAAATCATTGTAACTGCCGTTTTGAACAGCTCGAAGTTGAAGAGTTGGTTGAAGATGAAAAACTTACAGAACTTGAGGAAAAGCTTGAGAAGAAAGGCAGGATTGCCTATGCCAAGGAGCAGCGGCCTACCTTTATGAAAGAAGGGGACTCACCGGAGGTTATTTTTGAATAATCTCCGGTGAGTTTTTATGCTGGCTTGCTACTGGTCTGCAGGGTTACTTGCCATCTACATTTTGTAGATAGTGAAACAATTCTGAGTCGGCTGAAAGTATCAGGGAGGTGTTTTCCCCGATAACAGTCGAGTAACTTTGCAGTGTTTTGTAGAAAGAAAAGAACTCAGGGTCCTGGCTGTAGATGTCACCATAGATTTGGGTGGCATTTGCATCAGCCTTACCTTTGATCTCCGATGACTCTCTATTGGCTTCAGACAGAATAACCTTCAATTCCCGTTCTACCTTACCAAGAATCTCCGCCTTCTTTCCTTCACCGGTGGATCGTCTTTCTGCCGCAATACGTTTTCTCTCAGAGATCATCCGATCGTAAACCTTAATGCGAACCGACTCAATGTAGTTGACCCGTTTGAACATTACATCAAGGAGTTCTATACCATATTGAGGGGTAACTTTAGCGGCAGCTTCAAGAATCTGGTCGCTGATACCATCTCGCCCAACCTTTGGGGGGCCTTGATTATCTTTTTTCCCGGTCATGGTGTCGATTGACCAGTCTGAGCTGCGAATAATTTCAATAAGATTGTTTTTATTCACCATGTCACGGACTGTACCGTCAATGATATCATCGAGAAGTGACTGCGCTCGTGCTTCTGTTTTTACCGCCTGCATATACTGCAGGGCATTCGTGATCCGCCATCTTGCTGTCACGTCCAGGTATACATATGTTTTGTCGTTGGTTGGGATCTGGTTTGGATCGCCGTCCCAGATCTGAACCTTTTTGTCAAAATAATTTACGTCCTGTACAAATGGAAGTTTGAAATGAAATCCTGCATTTGTTTTAGGCTCTCCAATGGGCGCACCAAACTGGGTGATCATCGCTTGCTGGCCCTCTTCTACAATAAAAAATCCATCGTAGACCACGGTTATGCTAAGCAGGACCAGGCCGATAAGAAAAAATTGAATTATCTGTTTCATTGCTGGTTCCTCACTGTTTAGCGGGCGGGATAGAAACAGCAGAGCTGCTCCCCCTGCTGAGATTTAAAAGAGGCAGTGGGGTCTGCTGATCTTTGTCCATAACATAAATTGATTCCACGGTGGGAAGAACTTCCTGCATGGTTTCAAGGTACATTCGTTTTTTTGTGACTTCAGGAAAATGTTTGTACTCCGTTAAGATGGAGAGGAAACGCTGCGATTCACCCTTTGCATCATTGACTCTGGCCACGGCATAACCGTGTGCTTCCTCAACAGTTTGTAGTGCTCTACCGTGTGCTCGGGGGATTTTTTTATTGTAGATCTCTTCAGCTTCATTCACAAGTCGCTTCATATCCTGATCAGCTTCGTTTACCTCGTTGAAGGCAGGCTTAACCTGATCTGGCGGGTTAATGTCCTGAAACTGTACCGTTCCGATGGATATACCAGCATGGAGACCTTGTAGTTCTTTCTGAAGTTCCTGTTTAACATCCGCGGCAAGCAGGTCGCGGTTGGAAAGAACGTAGTCAAAGTCCATATTTCCTACGATTCTTCGGGTCACGCTTTCTGAAAGATCTCGAACGGCCTGGCGAACATCCTTGATTTGAAAAAGGTAAGTTTGTGGGTCACTCACTCTGTATTGGACGATCCAAGCAACATTGATAACATTTTTGTCAGCGGTCAACATCAGTGATTCCATGTCGTAACCACGGCGTTCAAAGCTAGTTTTCTGTCCAGGGTAGCGACTGCGAAAGCCAAATTCTTCTTTTCGGATCTCTTCCACATCAACCTTGAACAGGTGGTCAAGATAAGGGAATTTAAAATGTAATCCTGGATTGTCGGTGCGGTAATATTTACCAAGGCGCAAAACAACACCTACTTCGGCTGGATTGATTTTGTAAAAAGAGGAGTAGGCGCCTTGAAGCAGCATTACAATCAAAACGACTCCAAGGAGCTTGCTAATTGAAGCAAGCGGGCTTGGGGGTGGTGTTTTGGCGGAAGGGCCTTCTCCTGGGGTTTTCTTGGGCGAGCCAGAAAAATAATCCTGAAGCTTTTTAATTAATTGGGCCACCATTTCTTCAGGTGTCTGGGGCTTTTTCTTTTTTCCCCATGGTGGCTGTTGGTCCTGATTGGGCATGAAATATTCTCCTAATTACAGGTAAGTTTTCAGGTAATGTACAAATAATTTCTACTAAGATAAGGATTCTTCAGATGAGTGCAATGTTTTATTTTTTTATTTCATTTGTCTGTTTAGGTCTGTTCCAGTGGAGTCATGTAAATGCTCTATTCCAGGCGATAACGATCGTTGCAAGAGAAAGCAAAAAGAATGCACTCTGTACCATGATGGAGTGACGGATTTTTAAGAGTGGAGGAGTGCTCAGTATCCAGCCCATTACAAGGCCACAGCACAGGCCGAATAGATGTGCTCCAATGTCCGTCCTTTCTCCAGAACTACCGATCATGGCCAAAAGTGCGGCTCCTGCCATAAAGGGAAGGATCTGTAGATATCTTTTATCCCTCCGGTGGCCACGACTAATCATAGCAAGCATACCGATAATGGAGAATACGGCAGTGGAGAAACCGACAAAATGATGGTTTGTCCCGTGGAGTAGTACATTTATATAGTTGGCAAGCGTGGCAGTAAGCACCATTGAAAATAACCCCAGTCCATTTCCTGTGAGTTTGCAGAAGAAGTGGAAAAGAAACCCTCCAAACAGGCAATTTCCAAGGAGATGTACGGTGTCAGCATGAAGGGTGAGTGCCGTGAGTAGGCGATAATATTCGTGATTATTTATTATGGCATCCGCATCTCCTGCGCCACGTGAAAACCAGAGGGAATGTTCTGACCATGGACCTGTAACGGTGTAAAGCAGTGCCAGGCTACCAATAAGTAAGAGTGTTGGTGGCTGCAGCATGGGGGAGAAGGTATCCGTTGAGGTGGTGGGTTTTGGCGGCCAGTTTTCGTTTTCATGTAGGTACGCTTTTAGCTGGGCATCCGCCTCCGCTGCCTGCTCAGGGGCTACACTGAGGAGAAGGCTGTCCTGTGTTTCCGAGTAGTGATGGCTTATTCCTACGGAGGAGAGGGCAAGCGAACAGGAGAGGGCTTCATGCTCATTATCGGTGGCGAAGACCGTCGTTTTGTCCGGGGGCACGTTTTCTTCATGCAGGGTGCGTTTGTGGTCGTTAGGGAATGAATGAGAAGATGACATGATTTAAGAAATAGTCATTCTCTTGGCGTTTGGCAAATGCCCATTTTTTGTAACGGTTAGCATGTGTGTGTTTCCAGGTGAACCATATAGGAACATTCTTCTGTGGTGGGTGTTTCTCTATGTTCCAAAGTGGAAAGCCTGTTTGGCTGGGTGGAATGGCTTAAATGTGTTTAAGGGTCTAGGATGATACGGTAAAATGGCTTAATTTTAAGGTGGCACGTTTTGTGCTAAGACGAGGGTAATGATTAATTGAAACGGAGCACGACTCTATTAACAATCCATTTTAAAAAGGAGCCGAAAATGTCCTCAATCGCATTGTTTAACACAATTTTTGTCGAAGAAAAAAAGGTTAGAGAACAACTTGCAGCAGCCACTGATTTTCGTATTATTCAGGATAGTCATATTATAAATGAAGTATCCAGAAGATACAATGTGGGGGAAGAGAAGGTGGAGAGAGCACTCTATGGTCCACCGTCAGTTTTTAATACATTTACGCTCGAACGGGAAAAAATAACAAGCTACCTGAAGGTTGTTATGGCAGAGCATTTGAAAACATCGGGAATTATCTATTCTGGTAATATCGCTCTTCTTGTTCCTTCGACCGTGACTCATGTTCTGAGAGTTGCCTTGTTTGATAAAATGAGCAACCGGATTCAGCGTGCAATGGGAGAAGGTATTAAGGAAAAGAATGCTGTAAAAGTAATAAAGAAGAATGACAGCAGCGCAGCGGGATGGGCAGACTGTCTGCATAAAAAAGAAGTAATTGACCCTTCACTTTACGATATAGTTGTTCCCATGGGGGAAAATTTCCCGGAATCTGCAGTGAAGTTGATTCTTGAAAACTATCATAAGCCCGCTATCCTTGAGCAGGATGCATCCCGTCAGACTGTGGCAAATATGGAGCTTGGGGCATTAGTTGAACTCGCACTGGTCGACAAGGGCTATACCACAGAGGTCAGAAGTTTCAGTGGTGAAATAACCCTACTTGTTAATAAAAGTGTTTCTAGCTTTTCAAAACTCGCAAATACCCTGACTGGAATAGCAGAAAATGTGGACGGTGTTCATGCTGTCAAGGTTCTTGCCGGCAAGGATTATCACGTATCGGTATACCGAAGCCAGGAGTTTACTCTACCGCCTAAGGTGTTGCTGGTTGATGATGAACAGGAGTTTGTACAGACATTGTCCGAGCGGTTGAATACACGTAACTATGGATCTTACCCGGTTTTTGATGGGGAGCAGGCCCTTGAACTCTTAGTCAATGAGCTTCCCGATGTGATGGTTCTTGATCTGAAAATGCCTGGGATTGGCGGCGTTGATGTCCTTCGCAGGACAAAAGAATCCAACCCTGGAATTGAGATTATTATTCTTACTGGTCATGGCTCCGAGGAAGATAGGACGACTTGTATGGATCTTGGTGCGTATGCGTATTTGCATAAACCCGTTGATATTTCTCAACTCACTGAGATAATAGACGAGGCTCATGCGAAGATTGCAGCAGCCAAAATGGCACATATTTAAAATAGTATTTTATTAAACCAATCAAGAGGGAGGATGATATGGATGGTTTATTAGCAGCAAAAGTCTTGCTCGTCGATGACGAAAAAGAGTTTATCGATCTTATGTCTCAACGACTTGAAACCAGGGGGCTTAAAGTTGTGGCGGTCGTAAGTGGCGAGGAGGCCGTGACCGAGGTGAGTGATCATAGTTTTGATGTTGCTGTGGTTGATCTTGCCATGCCGGGAATAGATGGCATTGAGACTCTGAAGCAGATAAAGGCAGTACGCCCTGATATCGAGGTCATTATGCTCACCGGGCAGGCCACTGTGAAGAGTGGAATTGAAGCGATGAAACATGGGGCCAATGATTTTCTTGAAAAGCCAGTGGATCTGAATGTTTTGATGGAAAAAATATGGGCTGCCAAAAGAGAAAGAATGCTTGTTCTTGAAAAGAAGAGCGCAGCGGAAATGAAACATATTTTAATCAGTAAGAGCTGGTAACTAAAAAACAGCCTCTATTAGAGAAGTACTTTTCCCCTAACTACCTGAAAAAACGTAGTGGGATTGCAGGATAATCCCATACAGGTGAGGTGCGTCTACTGTTTGAGACCTCGGTTATTCGCAGAGTATTTTAACGAAAATCAGACGCTGCAGGAGGTAATATGGGCATGTATGCCTTTTCTGCAGGAAGGGGGGAGGATCAACTGAGATACGTCACATTTTCACTTCTGGCTGATCCCCATATCTTACAATCTGGTGATGATGACACATCGAAAAGCTTATACTGTCCCTGTCGCTGACAATGGCAATGTTGTTGGTGGCTTACGTCTTGGGAAGATCTTCCATGCGATGTGCACCACTTACTGTGAACTATAATAATACAATAGAACTATTCAGCGAGGATATACAAATGACTGCTGCAGAGTCTCAAGCTATAAGCCTTCCCGAGGCCAAGGAACCGTTTAATGTGAAACGGCTTCTCTGTATGTTTTTAGGCATAGGGTTATTTTGTTTTGTCTACTACTGTCCACCCTGGCCCGATGCCATCGACCCAATGGGAGAACATTTTGCTCTCAGCCAACAGGCAAAAGGAGCAATTGGTATTTTTTTGCTGGCTGCAGCCTGGTGGGTTTTTGAAGTTGTCCCTATCGGTGTTACAAGTCTTACCATCGGTGTTCTCCAGGCACTGTTTATGATTCGTGATCCCAAGGTTGCCTTTAAAGATTTTATGGATCCTTCGGTTCTTTTTATCTTCGGTTCCATTGTTATCGGTATGGTGTTCACCAAGACCGGGCTGACCAAACGAATAGCCTATAAGATGCTCTCCATTGTCGGAGAAAAAACCAGTATGATCTATCTTGGCTGCTTTGTTATGACAGCAGCTCTTACCCATGTGATGGCTCATACTGCTGTTGCTGCCACCATGTTCCCATTGCTTATGGCCATTCATTCTCTCTACTCAGATGATGATAATCCAACTCAATTCGGCAAGGGGCTTTTTATCGGTATGGCATATGTTGCCGGTGCAGGGAGTATTGTTACACTTCTTGGCGCGGCACGTGGTGCTGTTGCCCTTGGTTTCTACAAAGATATCATGGGGATTGATATCAGTTTCTTCAAATTGACCTGGTATATGTTCCCCGTTGGCTGGATTATGACCTTTGCCCTCTGGGGGTTTTTTATGCTTGTCTTCAAACCAGAACGGGCACGAATCCCGGGGTTGAAGAAAAAAGCCAGCAGAATGTATCTGGAACTTGGCAACTGGAGTAGAAAGGAAATTATAACAGCAGTTATTGTTGGTCTGACAATTCTGATTATCGCACTCAAAAATTTCATCCCTGCTCTGTCAGGATTGCATAAAACAGGCATCCTGCTCTGTTCCACAATTGGATTCTTTCTCTTTAATATTCTCGATGTTGATGATCTTGAAGAGATTCCCTGGAATATTATTCTTCTTTTTGCCGGTGCCATGTCCATTGGTTTCTGTCTCTGGGAGACCGGTGCAGCCAAGTGGATGGCCGTAAACTGGTTAGTGCTTTTCCAGAGCTCTCCTCCAATCGTCTTTATTCTTGGCATGGCCTTCTTCGTTATGATGATGACAAATTTTATCATGAACGTTGCAGCCATTGCGATCTCCCTGCCGGTGGCGCTGGTTATTGCCCCCTATCTTGGAGTCGGTGGTGAGGTGATTTTATTCTCTTCACTCGTGGTTGCGGGTATGCCATTCCTGTTACTTGTTGGTGCGGCACCTAACGCAATTGCCTATAATTCCAGGCAGTTTACTACTGCGGAGTTTTTCCTCTGGGGGCTTCCGGCAAGTGCAATTCTTATGCTGGTTACCTGGCTTGCAGTTGCAGTTATCTGGCCACTGATGGGAATGGAGATTTATGTACCCAGAGTGATGTAAGCAAAGGGCTCTCAAGAATTCGTCTGCAAATTGTCTGTGGCAGATTGTATGGACTTCCACAGGAGTGCTGGCTGCCAGGTTTTTATTGAAGATTATGAAACGAGAGGAACGGTCTGATGAAAGTATTATGTAAGCTATTGTTGCAAGTACTTGTGACTCTAGGAATACCGGGACTAGTCATGGCATCCGGTGGCGCAGGAGGGAATTATATTGATCTTACCAGTAGCTGGGTGGGATATACTTCACTGCTGATCTTTGTGGTTGCCTACGGTTTTGTAATGGCTGAAGAGTATACCAATATGCGTAAGTCTAAGCCTGTTTTGCTAGCTGCGGGAATAATATGGGGCATTATTGGCTGGGTTTATGCAAGTCATGGCTTTACTCATGCTGCTGAAATTGCAGTACGTCATAATATCCTTGAATATGCTGAACTTTTTCTCTTCCTGCTGGTGGCAATGACCTATATCAATGCCATGAAAGAACGGATGGTTTTTGAAACCCTGCGAGTCAGGCTGGTCTGTGCCGGATTTTCTCTTCGCCAGATCTTTTGGTTGACTGGTCTTCTTGCCTTTTGTATCTCGCCGGTGGCCGACAACCTGACAACTGCTTTGCTTATGTGTGCTGTGGTTATGGCCATAGGGAAGGATAATGCGAAATTTGTCAGCCTTGCCTGTATTAATATCGTAGTTGCTGCCAATGCCGGAGGCGCTTTTAGTCCCTTTGGTGATATTACCACCCTTATGGTGTGGCAAAAAGGGATTGTCAGCTTCGGAACGTTTTTTAATCTCTTTCTTCCATCCGTGGTGAACTGGATGATACCTGCTGCGATCATGAGTTTTGCAGTGCCTAAGGTCAATCCCGCTAGCTGTGAAATCAATGTCAAATTAAAACGTGGCGCCTATGTGGTCATTGGTCTCTTCCTTTTGACCATTGCTACAGCCGTCAGTTTTCATAACTTTCTCCATCTACCACCTATGATGGGAATGATGACAGGACTTGCCTATCTGAAATTATATGGTTTCTATCTGAAAATAACCCACAAGAATGGGAAAGACAGTCCGGGGTACGACCCTGCAAAGGCTGAAGAACGACTGGGTGATACGGTGGCCTTTGATGTGTTTAGAAATATTGCCAGAGCCGAGTGGGATACATTGATGTTTTTCTACGGTGTTATTCTCTGTGTTGGGGGGCTTGGTTTTATTGGATATCTTGGCATGGCTTCCCAGGTGCTGTATGTGAACTGGGGGCCAACAACTGCAAATGTTCTGGTCGGCTTTTTTTCTGCCATTGTTGATAATATTCCCATTATGTTTGCAGTGCTTTCCATGCAGCCTGATATGTCCATGGGACAATGGTTGCTGGTGACGCTTACTGCAGGAGTTGGTGGCAGTTTGCTCTCCATCGGTTCCGCTGCGGGGGTTGCTTTGATGGGACAGGCTCGTGGCATGTATACCTTTGGCGGTCATCTGAAGTGGATGCCGGTAATCGCTCTTGGTTATTTTGCCAGCATCGCAACGCATTTCTTTGTTAACGGTCGCTTTTTTTAGAGAGAAGTGCCTCTGTTATAGGCTTCCCCTCCTGCCCGGTCACCTGGAGCTGTCCCGGTGGTCGGGCAATTTGCCAAGGGGAGAAAAGTATATACTTGAACTTTGAAAAAAAGTACCATGTGTTTCACATTGGAACGAAGCTAGGTCGTTTTAGGAAAATATCTACACAACGTGTGAGAAATGAATATAGAATCAACACTCCAGAATGTATCCGTCGTTGGTGAGTTGTTAAATGGTATCCCCCATGGTGTTGCCATTCTTGATACCAACCTTTGTATAGTGCGAATGAATCGGTTTCTTGAGGCGATGACCGGCTATATCACAGATGAGGCAAAAGGGGTTTATGGTGAGTTTGTTCTCCGGACAAACCTTGGTTCCAGAGATCTGGTGTGTAAGAGGGTGCTGAAAAACGGTGAGTCTGTTTCCATCGATGGAAATATTATTAATCGTAGGCGAAAGAAAATCCCCGTTCATTTTACTCTTAGCCGTCTTCACGATGGGAAGGGAAAACCTTTAGGAGTACTTATTGTCTTAGAAGATAGTTCCGTGATGAAGGTTGAGAAATTGGGCCACCAGGAACAATCTATCCGCACCGAAATTATAGGCCACAGTTCGCAGATAGAAAAAGTTTTTGAACTGATGTCTGTGCTCGCCCGTACCGATGCCTCGGTACTTATTACCGGAGAAACAGGTACCGGTAAGGATCTGATAGCAGAGGCATTACATAAATCATCACCACGTGCCAGACAGCCATTTATCAAGGTGAACTGCGGTGCGCTTCCCGAAGCTTTGCTCGAATCGGAACTTTTTGGCCATGTTAAAGGTGCGTTCACCGGGGCTGTTACTGAAACCGTAGGTATGTTTCGTCTTGCACATAAGGGAACGATTTTTCTCACTGAAATTGGCGATCTGTCGCTTCCTTTGCAAGTCAAACTTCTTTCTGTGCTCGACGATCAGGAGTTCTTTCCCGTTGGAGGGAGCAAGAAAGTAAAAGTTGATGTACGTGTCATTGCTGCCACTCACAGATTACTTAGGGATGAAGTACAGCATGGCCGTTTTCGTGAGGATCTTTTTTATCGATTAAACGTGCTGCATCTGCACACTCCGCCTCTTCGCGAACGTGATGGGGATATCCGCCTTTTACTTGATCATTTTTTAAGACGCTTCAGTGCAAAGCTTGGCAGAGATGTCACTGATTTTAGTGCGGAAGCACTTGCTGTCCTGACCCAGTATCCATATCCAGGAAATGTTCGTGAACTGCGAAATATTGCAGAATATTCTGCCAATATATGTCAGGGCACGGCGGTCGAAATAAAGGATCTGCCTCTGTATATGTTTCGGGCAGCAGAATCGCAGGAGACACCTGAAGTTGTGAGATCGAGGCTGGATGACTCCTTGATTTTGCCGGAAGTGGTAAAAAAGGTAAGTCCGGTCGCAGGAGGTTGGATTGAGATGGAAAAAGAGATGATACTTGATGCTCTCAGGCAGTGTGGTGGAAATAGATCAAAGACCGCAGTTGTACTCGGTTGGGGAAGGACAACGCTTTGGCGAAAACTTAAGAAATATAAAATGGAATAGGGGAGCGTGCAGGATATGAAAATTATGATTACAACCCGTGGTGATTTTATTTCTCCTCGATTTGACCTGAGTTCAGAAGTTCTTATTGCAACCTGTTATGACCAGCAATTGATGGAGGAACCACGCTCGTTGCTGCTTTCCGATGTCTCAGCTGAGATACTCTGTGACCTAGCTCTGAAAGAAAAGGTGTCCGTTGTTGTTTGTGGAGGGATTGAGGAAGTACATTATCAGTTTTTAACCTGGAAAAAAATCACGGTTATTGACTCTGTTATCGGCCCCTATAACGATGTACTGCAACTGGCTGTGAATAGTGGTCTGATGTCGGGTACCATATTGTCCGGTGTAAATTCAAGGGAGGTTGCATCATGAGCCAGGAATCGGGATGGTTAACAAAAATTCTTCCCTTTCCTCCCTGTGAGCTTGGAAATCCTAAAGCTTTAAATAAAGGATATAAAAGGTTCTCAAGGGGACTCTGTGCTATTTTGACCATATTGGTTCTTATTCCACCGATCATAATATCAGCCCTGTCACATAATCAGTATCAGCAACTTCTGGAAGCAGAGGAACTTGATCAGCTGGTGCTGAATCTTGAAGTGGCACAGAGCGCCATTGAGGCCTTTGTAGGTGAGTTAAAATCAGTCGTTAAATTTATAGGAAGCAGTGATTGCTACAAGAAGTTGCTGAACCCAAAAGATCTAGAGAAAGTTCTGCTTCGCATGCAAAAGGAATATCCCGGGGTTGTGGATATTCAGGTGATTGAGTCGGATGGTATGCAGAAGGCTTATGCTGGGCCCTACGAATTACAAAGACATGATTACAGAAATCAGAGATGGTATAAGGAGGTTCTGGAACGCGGGGTTTACATCAGTCATATTTTTTCCGGGTTCAGAAATGTCCCTCATTTTGTTATTGCAGTAAGCCGGAATGCTACCCCAGAAGAGGAAAAGTGTGTTTTACGGGTAACCATCAATGCGAGCACTTTGCAGGATTTTGTTGATACCATTGACTCTGGCTATGCCGATGATATGTTTATGGTTGATTCCAAACATGTTGCGCAGACGGAACCTCAGAAGTATGGCGTGCTTGGAGGGCCCTGTGTCCTCCATGACAAGCACGCAAGCGAGGGGGAAAGTTCCCAGGATTATATGTCGAAAAATGATGTGATACTTATTGATTCTCCCGGAGTTGCTGTTTTTCAGAAGATATTTGATGGGCAGCGCATCAATCATGTCGTTGCTGATTTACTCAATACGCCATGGAAACTGGTGATGGTGAAAGAGCGCTATCTCTATGCGAATACGTGGATGCTCTTTAAAATCAGACTGGTAATCATATTCCTTTCCTGCACCATTGTGGCATGTTTTGTCATTGTGGAGATCAGTCATGCACTCACTAATCATATCCGTGTGTTGAATAAAAAACGACAGCAACTGTACAGTGAAGCGGAGCATACGGATAAACTTGCATCCATTGGTAGGTTAGCGGCTGGAGTGGCCCATGAGATTAATAATCCACTGGCGATAATCAATCAAAAGGCAGGTCTTGTGGAGGACCTGATGGAGTTCTCAGACGATTTCCCCAATAAAGCTATTATAGTGGAAAATGTTGGCGGTATTCAGAGCAGTGTGGAGCGATGCAAAACCATTACCCATCGTTTGCTTGGATTTGCTCGTCAGAATGATGTTGTCACAGAGGAGATTGATGTTAATAGTACCCTGCGGGAGGTTGTTGAGTTTCTGGCAAAAGAGGCGACCTATAATCAGATAAAAATAGAATTCAATCTGTGTGATAGCGTGAAGAAAATATGGAGTTCCCGTGGTCCCTTGCAGCAGGTTTTTCTCAATATTATAAATAATGCAATCGATGCCATAGGAAATGGTGGAGACATAATTTTGTCCAGCAAGCAGATTAACGAAACGACTCTTCAGGTGACAATTGTAGATGATGGACCGGGTATGCCTGCAGAGGTTCTGCCACATATTTTCGAACCATTTTTCACCACAAAAGAAACAGGGAAGGGGACCGGGCTCGGGCTCTCTATTACGTACGGTCTGGTGCAAAAGTTAGGTGGCAGTATCAAGGTGAAATCAAAGCTTGGCAAGGGGACTATTTTTAGAATTGCACTACCAGTACGACATAGTGAATCGGAACGTTTTAACTCCAAACTTTAGGGTGATTAAATGATAAATTCAAAAGTGTTGGTAATTGATGATGAAGTCGAATTTGCTTCGACCCTGTGTCAACGTTTGAAACTCCGTGGTATTGTTGCCTTTGATGTGCATAGCGGAAGCGAGGGGCTGGTGAGCCTGGTGAAGATGAATCCTGGGATCGTTATTCTTGATCTGAAAATGCCCGATATGAGTGGTCTTGATGTTCTTACGAAGATTAAGGAATATGACCCCACAATAGAGGTCATCATGCTTACCGGGCATGGATCAACCGGATCTGGCCTGGAGGCGAAGGAAAAGGGTGCCTTTGATTGTATTATGAAGCCCGTTGATCTGGCAGAACTTGTAGCTAAAATGAAAACCGCTGACGAAAAACGCAGCAAGGTGTAGGACTCTTATGGATGCAGGTATGGAAAACAGTATTCGACAGGAGCAGATTGAGTCGTTTGGTCGTCTGATGGCAGGGCTTGCCCATGATATGAAAAATCATCTCGGTATTATACGGGAATCGAATGGCTTGATGGATGATATTCTTGCAATGGGTGCTTCGGGTGAAGATGCAAAAATGGTGGAACGATTGCAGAAGTCAATTGCAGCCATAGAACGAAGGGTGGTTCTGTCAGCAAAGATGATGCACCATCTCAGTGGTCTCGCACATCGGACGGATTCTCCCCTTTCTTCCTTTTTAGTGAATGAATTGATAGAAGAGGAGTATACCTTTTTGGAGCGTTTTTCACGGCTGAAACAGATTGGAATTACTTTCGAGCTTCGGGATTTGCTCCCCGCAGTGTATAATGACCCATCGTTGCTGCAGCATATTTTTTACAGGGTGTATGCAACATGTCTCGATCTCTTGGAAAACCAGCAAAAAATGACTATTGCAACGGTACAGGAGGGGAAAAATGTGGTGATTGTACTTACTCTGCCTGAGGGAGTACCTGCAACGGATTGTGAAGTTTTTCAAGAGAAGAAGCTTCTTGCTGCAATTGATAAGATAAATGGCCAGCTGAAAGTTGTGGAGCAGGGTCATATGGAAGTCAGGCTCACGGTAGCTTCTTTACCTCTGGGTGAACAAACGTCGTTCAACAAATAGGAATTTCGCTAGCCGTAATTAATTGTATGATATATCTGGCAATTTTAACAAAAATAAAGAATGCATGCACCGATCTGCTTCCTATCGTTCTGGTGATTGCATTCTTTCAGGTTGTGGTCATCCGCCAGCCTCTGCCCCAGATGGGAGAGGTTCTTTTTGGAACTCTGTTGATTGTGCTTGGCCTGAGTCTTTTTATTCAGGGGCTGGAAATGGGGCTGTTTCCCATCGGTGAAGCCATGGCTCAAGCACTTGCCAGAAAAGGAAGCCTCTTCTGGCTCCTTCTGTTTGCCTTCGCGCTCGGATTTTCAACCACCGTTGCAGAACCGGCTCTTATTGCAGTTGCAGCCAAAGCTGCAGAGATTGCAGGGCAGGGCGGGCTTATCGATCCAAGTCCGGAATCCTTGAATCAGTATGCCTTTGGGCTTCGTATGTCCGTTGCGTTTTCCGTGGGGCTTGCCATTCTTATCGGTGTTATGCGTATACTTCGTGGCTGGCCAATTCATTATCTGATTATCGGCGGGTATGTGCTTGTGATGCTAATGACCATGATTGCCCCAAAGGAAATTATTGGTATTGCCTACGATGCTGGTGGGGTCACCACTTCGACAATAACGGTCCCGCTTGTTGCCGCACTCGGCGTCGGGTTGGCTTCGACAATTCGTGGCCGTAGTCCTCTGACCGATGGCTTTGGTCTTATTGCCTTTGCATCTCTTCTGCCGATGATATTTGTTATGGGGTATGGACTTTTGATTTTTAAATAGGGTGAATTTTGATTTGGGGAAAGAAATCGATTTATTGGGTAACCTAAGCAGGCTGAAGCTGTTGAAGTTGAAGGCAGAAGGGAAAGAAGAACTGCTCTCAATCCTTCTACCTTTAGCCCTTAGATTTTTGCCTCAACAGAGAAACTTGCATAAAAACATTATAAGCGAACGAAGCGAACGAAACCTGTGGAATTTATAAAAGAGTTCAGTGCTATATTACTTGCTACTTGTCGAGATGTGATACCCATCATCGGACTGATTACTGTTTTTCAACTTCTGGTGTTGCGTCAGAAAATTCCCAACTTACGCCGTCTTGTCGTTGGTGGGGTCTATGTTGTTCTTGGGCTAGCACTGTTTCTTGCCGGTTTGGAAAAGGCTCTTTTTCCACTGGGAAAAATAATGGCATCCCAACTTTCAGATCCTGCTTTTATCTATGGTACAAAAGAGGTTGTTAGCAATGTCGACTGGACTGCGTACGGCTGGATATATCTTTTTGCAGCAATGATAGGTTTTGCAACGACCATTGCTGAACCTTCTCTTATTGCAGTTGCATATAAGGCCAACGAAGTCTCTGCAGGAACTATTTCTACCTGGGGTCTGAGAATTACCGTGGCAATTGGTGTTGCCTTCGGCATTAGTCTCGGAACCTTTCGGATTGTTACCGGTACCCCGCTATATCTGTATATTTTGGTGGGGTATGTAATTGTTATTATACAGACAATATTTGCCCCCAAGAGTATTGTAGCTCTCGCCTATGACTCAGGAGGGGTGACTACTTCCACGGTGACGGTGCCGCTTGTAGCTGCACTTGGTCTTGGACTTGCTGCTACTGTCCCTGGCCGGAATCCAGCACTCGATGGCTTTGGACTTATCGCTTTTGCGAGTCTTTTTCCAATTATTGCGGTGATGGGGTATGCTCAATTGATGGATTGGAAGACAAAACGTAATAAATAAGAATGGTAACTTTAGCGTGTTGTATTTTATCAAAAAAAAATCGAGAAGCACGTCATTCCCGAGTGTAGTTATCGGGAATTCATTATAAAAAGACTCGATTCCCGATAACTACATGCGGGAATGAACTGTGCGTAAAGTAGTAGGGATTTCAAATCACAATATACACAAGCAGAGCATAATCGAAGACTACACTGAATAGTTACTAACAATGGAGATATGGAATGCGCTTTAAACTTATCCTGTCCTCGGTCAAACCAGGAATTACAGATGCAATTGTTGATGCGGCAAAAGCTGCAGGGGCAACTGGGGCTACAATTATTCCGGCACGGGGTACTGGTATCCGTGAGGCAAAAAGTTTTTTTGGGCTGTCTCTTGAAGCCCAGACAGATATTATTATGTTTCTTGTTGAAGAGCATTGTGTGGAAGAAATCCTTAGAGCTATCAAAGAGTCTGGAAAATTCCATGAACCTGGAACTGGGATCGCTTTTGTCATGCCCGTGGAACATGTTGTCGGTCTTGAAAGTCAGATGGAAAGATTTAAAGAAGATGTGCGAGAGAGTTATTTTTAACCCTCTCCTGAATTAAAAACATGTATGTTTCTCTAACTGGAGGCAATTAGGTGTCTGATAAAAAAACAGTGATACGGGCAGAAGATGTGATGGAGAGGAAGGTTGTATACATTGATGGTATGGCCACAGCTCGTGAGGCTGCTGCAAAAATGCGTTCCGAACGGAGCAGGTGCCTTCTTGTTGAGAAGCGGCATGCCGATGATGCCTGGGGCATTGTGGTTGTACAGGATTTCATTAAAGGGGTGCTCGTGGCAGGCCGTACGCCTAGTGAAGTGAATATTTATGAAATTATGACAAAACCTGTTATCACAGTACCGGCCGATATGGATATCCGCTATGTTGCCAGATTACTCTTTCACGCGGGTATTCGAAGAGCACCGGTGGAGAAAAATGGAGATATAATAGGTGTGATTTCTCTGTCCGCTTTAATTCTTGATAATGAACTTTTCTAGTGAAACCTGGTAGGAATGGCAAAAAATGATATTCCCGATCCCATCTGTATGACCTGCGGGGTGTCGGGAGAGACAAGTTGTAAACAGGGTAAAACTTTTTATCGGTGTGGGAATTGCGGCACCGAGATGAGATATATGCCTGCCGGAGAATTGTTGAACTCCGGAAGTAAAAAAGCCATAGAAAACAATGGCTGGGCTCTTCGTTTTTCCGTTAAAAGCTCGGAACTTTACTCTGGTCAGGCAATGTTTATTCTAGGCATTGCAATTGTGACTCTTACCCTTATTTTCCTGTGGCTTGGAAAACTCGATAGCGATGCCGCTCTTTGGAGTGCAGGTTCTGGGATTTTTCTGAGCCTTATAGGGAAAAGAAAGTCGATTATTCAAAAAAAGAAAACCCGGTTGATTCTTTCGCGCTATCCCTATTGGAAACAATAACCTTCCCCATGTCCCATTCGTATTAATGTCTTTTTAGAAACTTGTGTACTCATCCCTGTGAACTCCTGGTATCTCAGGAAATTCTCGTGTGTGCTTGAAAGGCTGGTGGGTATGCTGTTAAATTACGCTGGACATTTATATCAAAAGAGTTAAAGAAGCAGAGTCAGCAGCAGGAAGCAGAGAGTAAATGGTGAACCGCTTCTCTTGATGTTGCACAAAAAAAAAGGTCTGTAATCGATAACGATTACAGACCCTGTTTTAATTTGGTGCCGAAGAGAAGACTCGAACTTCCACGAGCATGCGCCCACTAGACCCTGAACCTAGCGCGTCTACCAATTCCGCCACTTCGGCAACGGTGGTAAATATGCTTGTCCTGAAGGGATTTGTCAAGACTTTCTTCATGGGGACAGCAAAAAAGAATAACTTTAAGACTTCCCTTAACTGAAGTTTCCCGCTTTTATAGAGGGTACGATTTGGGATCAATCACAAGCGGGAAAATGTTGCTTTAAAAAGACCCCCCAATGATCCCAACAGGCTAGTGAAAAGGCCGTCGCGTAAGCACCTGATA
>Ga0208901_1000139_pt1 | contig 50500 bp, 42 predicted proteins | sample AntAceMetag02UKF_FD_184764 | JGI IMG/M metagenome (GOLD analysis project Ga0208901, IMG submission 184764) | Saline lake microbial communities from Ace Lake, Antarctica - Antarctic Ace Lake Metagenome 02UKF (SPAdes) (version 2) | ecosystem: Environmental > Aquatic > Non-marine Saline and...
AAATCCTCCCTGTCCCCGTTGTTTATAAAGATTTTTCGACGCTCTATGCCCCGGATCATAATGTGGTGCAGGACACCGGGCGCGTCAAGGCGGGCTTGTCTCGGCATGGATCAATCTTACATCAACTCTGAATTCCCCGTCAACTTACTTTTTTACCAGCGTCCCCCTTTCCCCCGTTGATTTAATTTGATCCCGTTCAGGCACTAATTAGTTAGCCTGGCCCGACCTCGGCCCTCCCGGCCCAGCTTAAATAGTTCAATATCCGCCTTATATCCAAACGTTATTGAATTAGTTAAGGATGTCCCCATCTCCCGCCATTAACATGATTTCTTGGCGATCCAGATGGTATGAACGGGACCCTTTTTCTGTGTTCTGCCCCTGACTTTGTGTTCAATGACATGAAAAGACGACGTCTTCAGCCTCTGTGTAAAGCCTGAGTCTGGGGACGCTGACCAGACGGCAACCACACCACCTGGTCTTAACGCACGGTGTATCATGGACACGCCTGACAGGCTGTACAGCTCGTCATTGCCCTCCTGAGCCATACTGCCTGGGCCATTGTCCACATCCAGAAGAATAGCATCAAAGGCAGATGTGCTGCTTCTGATCACATGCACCACATCTTTGATACGCACCGTGACACGGGAATCCTCAAGGGGGTCATCGGCTAACGCTCCCAACACGCCCTGATTCCATTCGACCACTGACGGAACAAGTTCAGCAACAAGAACATCAGCATCGGCATGCAGCGATCTCAGTGCGGCTGAAAGCGTGTATCCCATCCCAAGTCCCCCAATCAACACACAGGCGTTGTGTCGATCGGCAACCTCACGACAGGATAACTTGGCAAGCATCTGTTCAGACCCGAACATTCTGCTGTTCATGAGTTCCAGTCCGTTCACACGAATGGAATATTCCGTATCCCGCTGATAGAGTGTTAGCTCGCTTTTGTTATCAGGTGTTCTGGTACTGCTTAACAGTTTCCATGGGATCATACATATCCTCTTCTGTGTGAATTGGCTTCTGTCCACTGTTTGAAGGCAAGGAGGTGCTTGACTATGATGTGTTCACGAACGCAGAGACATAAGAGATAGCCGTTTCTCCCTGTTTACCACAAAAGATGGCCAGCAATTCCCGCTTCCTGTTGAAAGACCCAATATCAGTGTATCTTTGGATTTGCTTTTCGTAAAGCTTTGACATGAAAAATAGTTGAGAATCGCTTTATGGAGATTCTTTTCAAAAAAAAGTGCCAAAACTACACATAAAATTAACATAAAACTGGACATTATGCGAACGATGGTTCATGATTAATCCTCATAAAAGTCATGAAACATCAAAACCAACAAAAAAAGGGGAAGCTAGCTTCTCGAAAGCATCTTAGTGCTGATCCACTGTTCAAAGGTCTGCATAAAGATTTTTTGAGCATATCGGATCACCGTGAGGGTGATACCGTTATCTCAATGGCAGACGCCTTGATGTCTGGATTTGCCGTTTTCTCACTCAAAGAACCGTCTTTGCTTGCTTTTGACCAGCGAAGGGTAACTGATGGAAATTTAGAAAGCATTTACCATGTAGACAATATACCGTGTGACTCGCAGATGCGGACTATTCTGGATGAAGTAGATCCCGTGGAAATTCGGCCTGCGTACAAAAGCATTTTTCGTGAACTGCAAAGAGGCAAAGCCCTAGAACCTATGGTTTTTTTCCAGGGATGTTATCTATTATCTTTGGATGGAACAGGCTACTTTTCCTCAAAGAAAATTTTCTCTGATAATTGTTTGGAAAAGGTAAACAAAAAGACCGGCGAAATCAGCTATTACCAACAGATGCTGGGGGCGGCAATTGTTCATCCCGGTTTCAAAGAGGTAATTCCGTTAGCGCCGGAGTTCATAATCAAACAAGACGGCCAAAGCAAGAACGATTGTGAGCGTAATGCTGCGAAACGTTTCTTCGGGAAGCTAAGAGAGGACCACCCGCATCTACCCCTTATAATAACCGAAGATGCGTTAAGCTCGAATGCGCCACATATAAGGGAGGCGGAAAAATACAATCTACATTACATTCTGGGTGTCAAAAAGGGCGATCATCCGTTCCTGTTCAAAAAAGTGGAAGAAGCACGAAAGAATGGCGAAGCCATTCAGTTTGATTTGGTCGACAAAGATGACCCCCAAAAAACACATCGTTTCCTTTTTCATAACCAAGTCCCGCTGAATGAATCAAATCAGAATTTGTTGACTAACTTCTTGGAATACTGGGAAATAACGCCTGAAAAAACGCAGCATTTCAGTTGGGTTACTGATTTTACCATAACAAATGACAATGCCTATGAACTTATGCAAGGCGGCCGTGCACGCTGGAAAATTGAAAATGAGACTTTCAATACTCTCAAAAACCAGGGATATCATTTCGGACATAACTATGGGCTCGGGAAGAAAAATCTAAGCGTAGTCTTTACGATGCTCATGATGTTGGCATTTTTAGTTGACCAAACACAGCAACTCTGCTGTCCACTATTCCAGGCTACATGGCATAAACTCGGTAGCAAAAGAGAACTGTGGGATCGTATGCGGTCCCTGTTTAGAGATTTTGCATTCAAATCGATGAGGATGCTTTACGAAGCCCTCTTTTACGGGATAAAATTCCAACCTCCGATCATTTTGTATGATGACGGGTAAATTCAATATGTACGAGAAAAATATACAAAAAGCATCAATTCCAGAAAAATTGGTATTTGCCAATAAGGGACAACTGTGCGGTAAATCATATGGACTTGGTTTTATGCCTCGTTTTCTACTGCCGCTTCTTCAAAAATTGATTGCCCGATTAAAGAATCTCGAGTAATTTTTAGCAACGTTTTCTGAGGACAGCGCTCGTTTTTTAAAAATGTTAAAATATGGACTCGGTAATGGGATGGGCGGGAATTGCTGCAGAAGAGGCACTACAAAAAAGCGAGTCAAAATACAGGCAAGTTTTTGAGACAAACAAGGCCATAAAGCTAATGATCGATCCCGAAGATGGCGCCATTGTAGAGGCCAATGAGGCTGCCTGCAATTTTTATGGGTATTCCAAGAGAGAAATGATGACCATGAAAATTACGGACATCAATGCCCTACCGCCAGAGAAAACCCATTTAGAGATGCAAAAGGCCAAGAATGAAGAACGATTATATTTTAACTTTTCTCATCGGTTGGCCTCTGGTGAAGTGCGGGAAGTTGAAGTTTATTCCGGCCCTGTAAACTTGGGAGAGACAACGATACTCTACTCCATAATTCACGATGTAACGGACCGATTAAGTGCTGAAAAAAAGATCCGGGAAAACGAAGCCCGGTATCGGCTGCTTTTTAATAGTGGCAACGATGCTATTTTTGTGCATCAGCCTGATGCAGACGGTAACCCCAGGCATTTCATTGAAGTCAACGAAGTCGCCTGTCAAATGTATGGCTACACCAGAGACGAATTCCTGGAACTGACGCCTTTGGATCTCGTCATTTCCGGGGGTAAACCATCTGTCCGTGAACAGGTAAAAGGCATTTTGTCCCACAGGCAAAGTGTTTTTGAAAACACTCACAAAAGAAAAACCGGAGAAGGAATTCCTGTCGAGATCAGTGCCCATTTGTTTCATCTGGATGACTGCCCTACCATATTGTCCATAGTCGGTGACATTTCTGAACGTAAACGGTCGGAGGAAGAAAAACTCAACCTGCTGGCAAGTCTCCAACAGTCCCAGAAGATGGAAGCCGTCGGGACTCTGGCAGGGGGGATTGCCCATGATTTCAACAATATATTAGCCATTATTCTCGGAAATGCGGAATTGGCTTCTGATGACATTCCCGATTGGAACCCCGCAAGTAAGTCTTTAAAGGAAATCCACCGTGCTTCCATCAGGGCAAAGGATATGGTCCGTCAATTGTTAGCTTTCAGCCGTAAGAATGATGAAGAGAGTAAGCCACTAGATATTGCCCCCATCATTAAAGAATCCATGAAAATGCTCAGGACCGCTATCCCCTCCAGTATCGAGTTCAAGCAGCACATTTCGGATGATCCATGTAGGGTTATGGGTGATGCCGCCCAAATCAATCAAATTGTGATGAACCTTGTAACCAATGCAGCCGATGCTATGTCTGAGGAAGGGGGGCTTCTAGATGTGACCCTTGAAAACACTATTCTTCAGGAGGAAAAAGCATGCTTTGATTGGATGCTATCTTCCGGTCAATACGTCAGGCTCAGAATGAAGGATACGGGTGAAGGCATTGAGCCAGAAATTATGGATCGAATCTTTGAACCCTATTACACCAGCAAAGAAATCGGCAAAGGCACGGGAATGGGTCTTTCGGTGGTTCACGGCATCGTGAAGAGACATGGTGGTGGTATCCGGGTTGAAAGCGAACTTGGAAAGGGAACGGCCTTTGAAATCTATTTCCCTGCATTAGTAGAGATGATTGAGGAAGAAAAAGAGCCCGATGGAGAAATCAAAGGGGGATCTGAAACCATCCTCTTTGTGGATGATGAAGAGTCCATGGTAAACCTGAACCGCCAGCGCTTGGAGCGGTTGGGCTATCAGGTCAAAAGCACCACAAAACCTTTGCAAGCCTTGGAATGGTTTAGTGCCGATCCGGATCATTTCGACGTCATCATCACCGACATGACCATGCCCCGAATGACCGGCGACAGATTGACCAAGGAAATCCTGACAATCCGACCGGAGATGCCGGTGATCATTTGTACCGGCTACAGTGAGAGAATGTCCGAAAAAGATGCGGAGGCCTTCGGTGTGCGCAAATACATTGAGAAACCCATAGACACCCGGAATCTGGCTGCTGCACTTCGAGAGGTTTTGGATGAGGGTCCTAGTAGCGTAGCCCCCATGCAGGATGGTGAGTCTAAGAGGTAAACGCAACTCAAGATCACCGAAACGATTTTTATGAAAAACCACTCTCTCCAAAACGCCCAATTGACTGGTAAGGCGTATTCCATTTTGCAGAGAATTGAGTTTTCCGGTATAATATAAGAATCACAAAAAAGGAGGACTCCTATGAAATTTGTGAAATACCTTGTACCGGAACCCCTGAATGGAAGTAACATTGCCATATATAAGGAGAGAGACGGCAATACTGTCCGGCTGGTACATGAATACGACGGAAAAAAGGTGGGATCGGTTGAGACTCTCGAACACAATTTTAAAAAAATGATTAGCGGGAAAGACGATCCATATGAAAGTCTGGTGTATTTGTTAGAAAACATTTTCGAATATAGATTGTACTATTCGTAGCTTATTGAAGGATTAATTTTATAAGAACCCCCGTCTTAATTGAGGGGGTTCCTTTTTGCGTTTCGCCCTATGCGCTTACCGGCGCTGTTTTTCTCAGAATCACTCTATATTCGGTTCTGGTTTCTTGATTTCTAGCTTGAGTACCTCTATATTTGCCTCCAGCGTATCTTAGACGCAGTTTCAAATGAGAAACGGATAGGAAATTCGGAAACTTGTGGCCCTTGTTTCACGGGCCGGGTTCCTTAAAGATGCCAACACAATTCAAAAAAAAAGGGAGACCATTACATGACGAAATCTGAGTTAGTTGAACAAATGGCTAAAAACGCGGGCATTTCCAAATCCGCTGCCAATACTGCGCTGAATTCATTCACAGAAAGCATTACGAAAGAGCTAAAGAAAAAAGACGGAAAGGTTACGCTGGTCGGATTCGGCACATTCTCAAAAATCCGCCGAAAGGCCCGCAAAGGTCGTAATCCCCAGACCGGTGATGCAATTAAGATCAAGGCATCCAATACCGTTAAGTTCAAAGCGGGGAAAAAGCTGAAAGACGCCATTTAGGAGTTGGTCAAAAAACTGCATCTTTGAATTAGCCGGTAAGATTGCTCTGGTTTTGTTGCGTTATTCTGACCGATGTTCGACGGAATAATGTTGCAGGAATATTTTTTGTCAACGCTGCGACATAGCGTTGCGCAGATGCTGGTTGTAAATGCTATCTCTCACAGCCTTTTCGAGGGCTTTGCAATGGACAATAGAATATGAAAAGAAAAGTTTTTCTTAGGATGAGCGGAGGCTGCTGAGGGAGGGGGTAGCTTTGATTTTCCTGCCCCTTAGGGAGAAAGCGCATGGATCCGATCTATATCGAAACTTACCGGCGGGGCGGCTTGACCCGCAAGATCGAAGAGAGCAGGCGGGTCACCATGGAAGAGACGCTCGCTGCAAAAGAGTCGGCGGTAACGGCAGGGCTCACCCGCCTTCTTTAAATTCCCGGGGCCCGGAAAACGGTCCCGGTTCGATAGGCTGATTGCTCACATGTCAGGTAAAAGCACAATCACGATATTGATACGCTTCTACGCGGAGTTGAACGATTTCCTCCAGAAGTCCCGTCGAAAGACCCGCTTCACAAGGATTTACAGGCACAACACGTCACTGAAAGACTGCATCGAATCGTGCGGTGTGCCGCATACCGAGGTGGACCTGATCCTGGTTAACGGCATATCGGCGGACTTTGACCAATTGATCAATGCCGGGGATGATATCTCCGTATACCCGGTTTTCGAATCGCTTGACATCTCGGGTGTGACAAGGCTCATGGGTCGACCCCTCCGCAATCTCAGGTTCGTCGCCGACGTGCATCTCGGAGCCCTTGCGAAAAAGCTCAGGCTCCTCGGCTTCGACACGGAATTCTCGAATGATGCTTCCACCGAAGCGCTACTCGAATCTGTTACAGGAGAAAAACGGGTGCTCCTGACCCGGAACCGTAAACTCCTCATGCGGCGGGTCGTGAACAGGGGGCTCTTCATCCGCTCGAATGATCCGGAAGAACAATGCACCGAGGTGGTGCGCCGTTTCGATCTGACAAGATCAATAAAGCCGTTCACGAGGTGCATGGCCTGCAATTCTCACCTGGCCCCGGCGCCGAAGGAAGAGCTTCTACCGCGCCTGGAGCCGCTCACGAAAAAGTATTTCTTCGACTTCAGCGAGTGCACCGGTTGCGGAAAGATTTACTGGAAAGGTTCCCACTATGGGAAGCTTGAAGCTTTCCTGGGGAGAGTCCGGACGTCGAGCGACCCGGCAACCGAGTATAAAAGTTGAAAGAATCCGGTTCGTTTCCGGCAAGGGTATTGATTTATGTCAAAGGAAAGTTTTTATAACTTGGTCAGGCAACGAACTCATTATGTTTCTTTTCTTATCTAAACAGAAACAAACCATACATTCCTGCTGATATCCCCACCGATAGAATTGTGTGATATCATCATCCTGGCGCGCGCACTGAGGGTTGTGATATCTCATGGCCCTCACCATTTCCTGAATAAGATTCCAACTTTGCATCAGTGGATTTCTAAGGCGGGCTACGCCGTAACCGAAAATGTGAAAAACCAACAGCACCAAAAATCCTGAAGAGCTGCATTTGATACCAATCTGCAGACCACTTGGAAAATTCCCTTGTTTCTATGGCAGGTTTTTTGGAAATTAGAATCTAACGGTAGTCCCCGAAATCATGCATGAGTGTCTTCAGGGCTTTGATGTTATCGGGTTCGATTTCAACAGGCATCAGCATCTCAGGGGTTCCGATGATGTCCATATCTGAAAGAATCGTCTTGATCATTGCTGTGGGCGTTTGCCCATAAAGCGCTAGCATGTTTTTCAGATAGTCTCCCGATTCCCATATCTGCTGCAGGCGATCGGGATAATTCTTCCGGTGTGCATGCAACTGAATTGAGGATTGCGTGATCCTTTCCCAGGCCCCTGGCGCCAGATTCGCCCCAACAGAGACCACACCGCCCATGCTGGGATGTTCGAGAAAACGTTTTTCATCACCATCGTATATCCTAAAATTTTTCCTCCCGCGACAGGCTCTCTGATAATGGTGGGCCCTTTCCAGTGATCCTGAAAAGATGAGCCCCGCAATTCCTTCAATCCGGACCAGTTCCTTGAGGACCGCTGTTCTGATATTGTGCCGCTTAAAAGTTCGGGTGATATGCACACAGCCCGGGTCGTTGTGGAGTACAAGGGGAACCGTTACGATTGTTTGCAACTCCCGATAATAATCGGGAAGCCCACGGTTACTGTGGTAGGTAAGGGGTGTGTCAACCCAGAAGAGACCGCCTCCCGGGCGATTTTCCCCTAAGCGTTCCTGCAGCGCCAGGATGTTCTGTCTGGTTTGGGCTTCCGTATATCCGGTGACCCACACGAAAAGGGAGAGAGGACGGTTTGTGGCGGCATCAATGGTTTTTTTCAGCAATTCATCCCGCATCGCCGTTTCCATGCGCCCACCTTCCCCATGCCGGGGACCGGCAAGCAGCAAGGCCTGTGCATGGGGTAACACCCGCGCCAGAAGCTTTTTCAGCCCCGTTCCATCAATGACCCCGTTTTTAAGGGGGGTGATAAGATCAATGATAAGCCCCCTGGGTGCACTGCTATTTTCCATTGACTTTGAATCCCTCCCTGCCCAACAGGTCATGAAGATGGACCATCCCCTTGACTTTTTGATGTGCGTCTACAATGACGAGGTGCGTAATGGCACTGAGTTCCATTAAGGCGATCGCCTCGGCCGATGTTGCATCTTCATCGATGGTCTTGGGGGTGGAACTCATGATGCTCTCAACGTTTTTCCGGTAAATATCATCCCCTCGGGTGAGCGCTCTGCGGAGATCACCGTCACTGATAATGCCCACAAGTTTTTGATCCCGGTCCACAACCAGCGTAGCGCCCATTTTTTTGTCATTGATTTCAATGAGTGCCGGTCGAATCCCTGTACCCGAATATACCTTTGGTACATGATCATCAGTGACCATGACATCACGGACTTTGAATGACAGCCTCTCTCCCAGACTGCCCCCCGGATGGAAACGTCTGAAATCCTTTTTGCTGAAATGACGGCTTTTGAGCAGCACCACTGCAAGGGCATCGCCCATGGCAAGGGCCGCGGTGGTGCTGGCGGTGGGTGCCAGTCCCAATGGGCAGGCTTCTCTTTCTACGCTCACATCGATGACCAAATCACTGTGATGGGCCATGGGTGAGTCCAGCCCCCCCGTGAAAGAGATGATTTTGACTTCCATTTGTTTCAAAATGGGTAGGATTTTGTTGATTTCAACAGTATGACCGCTGTTGCTGATGGCGAGAACCACATCGTCCGGAGTGGCCATGCCAAGATCCCCATGAATGGCTTCCGCCGGGTGAAGAAAAAATGATTTTGTACCCGTACTGTTGAGGGTCGCTGAAATTTTTCTGGCCACCAGGCCCGACTTTCCCATGCCTGTGAGGATGACCCTCCCCCTGGCCTTCAAAATGACGGAGACCGCTTCTGCAAAAGAGGGACCGATCTGTTCCATGAGCTCCAATATGCTCTGAGCTTCAATCTGAAGTACTTCTTTGGCTTGTTCTATCAACATCGGTTAAATTCCTGTAGGATATCGATGATACTGATGCACCATGGGTGTTTAAGATTCATTAAACAACTTTCTTTCTAACATTTTGTAAATGGCATCTCAAGACGTAAAGAAAAATCTCAAATTTTTGCCGAATATATGGTATGCATTTGAAGGAAATGGGATTTACCGGTTGTAGGCTTTAATAAAGATGAATTGGTACAGTTAAATGATTATTTTCTAAATTGCAGGTGTAAAATATGATCAGTTTTTTTATGAAGGGCGGACCGGTCATGTATCCGCTCTTAATCTGTTCCATCCTGGCTGTTACGGTGATTATTGATCGTTTTATATTCTGGGCCCGTGAAGATTTCAGGCGAAATGCACACCTTGTGGATGAGGTGATGGAATTATGCAGAAAAGGCGACTGGGCAGGGGTGAAGGAAAAGGTTCAGGGATCGAGAGACTATGTCATCCGGATACTGGTGTCGGGGATTGTTCATCGGGATTTTTCCATGCTTAAGGCCATGGAATCGGCTGCTGCCGAGGAAATAAAACGGATGCGCCGGTACATGGCGGTTTTGGACACCATGATTACCGTGGCGCCGCTCCTGGGAATTTTTGGAACAGTTCTCGGCATCATCACGTCTTTCGAATTACTGGGTGCCGGCGGTATCGAAGATCCGCAGGCAGTTACCGGGGGTATCGCGCAGGCCCTTATTACCACGGCTGCCGGTCTCGGGATCGCCATTTTGTCCGTGTTCCCCTATAATTATTTCAACTCACGCGTTGAAAACGCGGTTCTGAGCATTGAAAAATATGCCACCAGCCTTGAAATCGTTTTTGAAAAAATCTCGAGTGGTTCGGAAACTCAGGGGCTTTTGAAGCCATGAAAATCCGTCAGGAAAATGCTCGGAAACCCCGCATCGAGATGCTGCCGTTAATCGACATTGTATTTCTGCTGCTGGTTTTCTTTATTTACGCCATGCTGTCCATGGCGGTACACAAGGCATTGCCGGTGGCGCTCCCCAAGTCATCCACCGCAAAAATCGACAAACAGGTGGTTCTATCCGTCACGGTAAGAAGCGACGGTACGGTTTTCCTGAACAAGAGACGGATTCCTCTCGAAGATCTGGCTGACGCTCTTGCTGAACAAGCGAAGAAAGACCGGGACCCCCGTGTCCTACTTTTCGCAGATCGAAACCTGTCCTACCAGGATTTATTTCACGTTCTTGATCAGATCAAAATCGCCGGCATCAGCAAAATTTCCCTTGAGGCGGAGGGCATTAACAAAAGGTGAAACGGTTTTTGTGGGCGGCAATTCTGGCCTTTTTCATACACGTGCTTTTGTTTGGCTTCGGAGGTCGTTTTTTTCATAAGGAGATCGTTAAACCGACTTCTCAACCGCTTTCTTTTACGCTGGTGGCCAATAACCCGAAGCCTGACAGAAAAAAGCTCGTGAAAACGGTTGCGAAAGCGGAGGTCCAACAACCGCCGGAACCTGAGAAGGCGCCGGTTTTGCCATTGGAACCTCCGCCACCCGTTATAGAAGAAAAAGCGCCGGAAACAGAAGAGAAAGTGGCGCTTGAAAAAGTGCCGGAAACAGAAGAACTGCCGAAAGAAGAACCGCCGCAACCTGAAAAAGTGATTCCCAAAGTAGAGCCACCGGCAGAAGAAGAGCCGGTGAAGATCCATAAACCGGCCCCCGGGAAAAAAGCGGTTCCCAAGGAAAAACCGGCTCAGAGGCCCAAGAAAAAGGTTCGGCCCAAAAACAAGACAAAAGCCGTAAAGCCACCGCCAACAAAGAGGAAAAGCATCAGGAAAAATCCAAAAACAATTGACCTCCCTGAAACACCGGTATCCAGCAAGGAGATGACACCGGAATATCACCCTGATGTTCAATCGAAAAGCCCTTTGGCGGATGTAAAAACTGCGGCCTCTTCAGGCCCCAAGGTGGTCAGTGCTTCTCCGGCGTACGCTACAAACCCAAGGCCAAAATATCCCAGGGTGGCCCGAAGAAGGGGATATGAAGGTGTGGTGCTGCTGAAGGTCCTGGTGGACCATGAGGGAAGAGCGGATGATGTGCTGGTTTTGAAGTCCAGTGGGCATAAGATGCTGGATCGTTCGGCTCTGAAGGCGGTCAAAAATTGGGTATTTAAACCGGGTACTGTCGATGGTAAGCCCATGGAAATGTGGGTCCAGGTTCCCGTACGGTTTGAGTTGAAAGGGCGTTAACGACAGAAGGAGGCCCTGAAATGTCAGGGAACGATAATCAAAAGAGCGTTGAAGCTGTTTGTGCCGAGGAAAACAGATCTGACGGCGATCTGAGAGATTTGATCGACGAGTCGGGGGATTGTGTCTATGAGATGGACAACCATGGTAATTTAACCGGTTTCAGCAGCTCCCTGCCCAAGGTGCTGGGTTATGCGGAGGATGATATCCTGCATAAAAATCTGGGGGAACTCATGGATACCCGGCAATCCAGAAAATTCCATGCGGCTTTCAACAAGGTCTGGATTACGCACAGGGGGTTTTCCAACCTCATATGGGAAACCCGGGACAAAGCGGGAAACAGAAAGGCCATTGAACTTTCGGCGTACCTGGTGAAAAATCATGAAGGAAAAAAATTGGGTTTTCGTGGCATTGCCAGGGATGTCACGGAAAGATTCAGGACGATTCATGATCTCAAGGAAGCGCAGCGCCGATACGAACGCGAATTCGAAGCCAAAAGAAAAGCCAGGAGGAGAACCCGGAACCTCTTTGATTTTGTCCCATACCCAATGGTGGTTTTTTCATCCTCCGGCAATGTCACCTACGTGAATCCCGCCTTTACCCACGTCTTCGGCTGGTCTCTCGAGGAGGTGATTGGCAGAAAAATCCCTTATTTTCCACCAGGATATGAGAAAGAAACCCGTGAAACCCTCGAACGGTTTAAAGAAGACGCGGATGCAACCATTGAAACCCGGCGGATGACCAAGGATGGCCGTATCCTGGATGTGATCATTAAAGGACAGTTATCTTCTCAAAAGACCGATGATAGCTCGGGAGAATTGTTTATCCTGCGGGATGTAACCCAAGAGCGTCGAATGGAGCGCATCAATGAAACCCTGTTTCAAATCAGCTGTGCTCTGCCCGGATATCCCGTATTGCAGGAACTGCTGGATTATATCACCGGTGAGGTGAAACGACTTCTCAATACGGAAGGGGCCGTCGTAGGCCTGTTTGATGAGGATCTCCAGCGCATTTCTTTTCTGGGGGCCGCTTATGACGAACCGTCGGCCCAGCGCCAGATCAAGACCGTGCGCCAACCGGCAAAAACGGGCGTTATAGGCCGGGTATTGCGGACCGGTGAACCGGCCGTCGTGACGGATACCGCCAAAGACCCTGATTTCTGTCGCGGATTGGATGATGCCATCGGTTTTCGCACCGACAGCCTCCTTATTGTTCCTCTGGAGGGGGGCAAAAAGATTATCGGCGTTTTGACAGCCATCAACAAAAAAGCCGGGACCTTTGATGAAAAAGACCGGAAGCTTTTGACCATGATTGCCGGCACGGTTGCCCTGTCCATTGAAAACGCCCGGTTTTCAAAGGAACTGACCGAGGCATATGAGGAGCTGGCAAGTCTCAATCGCGCCAAGGACCGGATCATTAATCACCTGTCCCATGAATTAAAAACACCCGCTTCCATCCTGCTGGGATCCCTGGCGATTCTGAGCAAAAAATTAAAGGCACTTCCTGAGAAAGAGTGGGAAGCTACTTTTCAGAGGGCGAAAAGGAGCCTGGATCGGATCCTGGAAATCCAGTATCAGGTGGAAGACATCGTGAGAGATCCGGAATACAGATCCTATACCGTCCTCAGCATTATGGTGGATCAATGTATGGATAAACTGGAATCTCTGCTGGCTGAGAAGGTGGGAGAAGGCGAGATTGTAACATGGTTGCGCAACAGACTTGAATCAGAGTTCGGTCCCAGGGAAAGCAAAATCGAAGAAATTTATCTGGACCGTTTTGTGGCGGAAAGACTGGCGGCCATTGAACAGGATTTTGACCATCGCAACGTTGAAATCATCCGTTATCTTCAAAAAAATGTGCGTATTTTTATGCCGCCCGATGTTATGGGGAAGGTGGTTGACGGCTTAATCAAAAATGCCGTTGAAAACACTCCTGACGAAGGCCGGGTGAATCTTCTTGTGGAAAACAGTGAAAATGGTGCGTTGCTGATGGTAAGAGATTTCGGTGTGGGCATTTTGCCGGAGGATCGCGAGCGCATATTTGAGGGGTTTTTTTCCACCCAGGAAACCATGGATTATTCTTCAAAGCACCCTTTTGATTTCAACGCCGGCGGCAAGGGGGCGGATCTTCTGCGCATGAAGGTATTCGGGGAACGTTATGGGTTTCAGTTGAAAATGACATCCACCCGGTGTCGTTTTCTGAAGCAGCCGGGGGCATCGTGTCCGGGAAGTATCGACCGTTGCGAAAACTGCCGAAGTAAGGATGACTGTATCAATTCCGGTGGTACATCCTTTACCGTATTGTTTCCGGGGGACAGGGACAGGTCGGCAGAATGAGCTGGAATCCCTGTCAGCATGCCCTTTTGGCTTTTTCGATATCAGCCACATCCCCCATGACAATCAAGGTAATCCCTCCATTTTTATTCGATTGGCGAGGTTACGGATTGCCGTCATATATTCTAAAAACCCGCGGGCCAGGATGTCATTATGGTTGGCGCCGGGGATTTTAAGCAGGGTTTTATCATGGGCGGGGCAGGCATCAAACAGGGTTTGCCCGTCCGAAAAGGGGATGATGTGGTCATGCTCCGCGTGAATGACCAGGGTGGGTTTGAAAAAGGTCTTTATTTTTGACACGTTATCAAAGCCTGACTTTTCATCCAACCCCATGCCCCCAAGATCGACACCCGGAAGGGATAGGAGTGGACCTGAAAATGCAAACCCGCTTTCAATGATCAAACCGTCTATTTGAGCGCTGTGGTGAAAGGCGAGTTCGAGGGCTGACGCACTGCCCAAGGACCTTCCCATGATGAGCAAAGGGCCCGTATAACCACCGCCGGTATGCTTTTCTTTCACGAAATGAAAAATCCTGTGACAGTCCCGCATCATGGCGGTAACGGTGGGTTGCCCCGTTGACCGTCCGTAACCCCGATAATCAACGGGCAGAAAGTTGATGTCATTACGGTTATAGAAAGGAGCCAGTTCATCGTAGTCCGACACGATTTCGCCATTCCCGTGAAAAAAAAGGATTGTGGGCGCGTTTTTTGCGCAGAGATATTGCCGCGCTCCCACCACGATGTTGTCTTCCACGGGAATGAGGATGTCTTCTCCACCATTTCCATCCCCAGTCTGCTTCCATTCCGGTCTCGGATGAAAGAGGTTCATGAGAATTTCCGGACGATCCAGACCGGAATAATCGTTTTCAATATTTTTTTTCATGGAAAAAATCTCCTTGAAAGGTTCAAGCCACAATCCATTGCCCCGAAGTCCGGTAAGATTGCCATGGCCTTTCTTGCCAAAATGACATAAAATCTCAATATCTGCTGAGCGTGTACCGATTTTTGCGCTCATTATCCCTTTTGTCAAGCCTAACCGTTCACGGTTAAGCGATAGGGGGTTATGGTTCAGAAAAAAATATAGATGCGCTGTAAACCAGAAACAGCTTTCGGATGTGACAGGAATGATTTTTTATGAAGGAGTGAAAGATTGAAAAAACGACCCGAAGGGATTGACCAGGTTACTGGAAACAGCCATGGGCTTTTGCCCATAGATGGTGCCTTTTTTGACGGTCTTAACGCCCTTTCAAGTGAAAAGGCTTTAAAGAAGGTTTTGAACCACCCGGATTGTCCCCGTTTAATCCAGACCTTATCCAGCGAGGATTTTTTCTGGCTGACCAATAAGGTGGGTGCGGATGGATCCCTGGAATTGCTGAAATTGGCCTCACTGGATCAATGGCAATATATCTTTGATGTGGACTCCTGGCAGAAGGACCGTATGGAAGTGAACCGTACGGGCCAATGGATGCTAAGGCTATTGACAGCCGATCCGGAGCGATTTATACAATGGCTCATTTCCGATCAGGAGGGGCTTGTTTACTACTACCTCTATCGAAGCATCATGGTGGAAGTGAAGAATGAAGATGAGGAACTGTTTGAGGCAGGACCTGAATTTTTTACCATTGACGGATTTTTCTACGTTCGGCCCATACAAGAAGATCAGCGGGAAACCATTGAAGCATTGCTGCGAACCATGGCCCAGGAGGATACCCTTAAATACCAGGCGCTTCTGACAGGGGTGGCCGGGGTACTGCCGGCGGAACTTGAAGAGGACATGTACCGCATGAGAAACGTTCGACTGGCGGAGCATGGCTTTCTTCCCCGGGAGGAGGCCATCGCGGTTTACGCCCCGTTGAACCCGGCGCTTCTGAAGACCCAAAAAGAAGGTGCAGCCGCCGGGTCTATCTCAAGCCCGGAAGATGCCGGCGTTGTCCCCCGATGGCCGCTTCAAGCCATACAGGGGCAGAACCTGTTAACGAAAACCATCTCGAACCTGTCGGATACAACACTTCTGGATCGCATTCGTCTGGAATTTGCAGGCCTTTGTAACCAGATTCTTTCGGCTGAAGGTTTCCCGAACCGGGATATGGATGAATTGCAGGAAATTCAGCTTCAGGCAGCCGGGTACCTGAATTTGATATTGAAAGAGCAGTGCCACGAAGATACGGACACCGCTGAAAATCTACTCAGGATGAACAGCCTCGTGTCTTTGTTTCGTGCGGGTTTCGGGTTGGCCTTGGACCTGAAATGGAAGGCGGAGCGGTGGTTGAAGGGCTGCTGGTTCCATGAGGTGGATCTGGAACCGTCCTTCTGGGGGGAGGTATGGGGAGGTACCCTCACAGGCCTTTTAAAAAGGCGCCCCCTGTTTTACTGCGGGGACGAATCACAAAGCGGCTTCAGGAATTTTAAATCCTTGCCGGAGTTATCATCCACAGACAATGTCTTGGGTTCCTGGATATTCTGGATCGCCTCCATGGCGTATCTGACAGAGAAATATCCCTTGGACTCGCCGGATTCCGGGTCTTTTCATTTAACCTTTTATCAGCTGCTCTTTACCTTGTGGGCACGTCAACTGCTGGAATTGAAGCCCGGCTTCATACCCCTTTCTCTCGAAGAGGCAAAAGCCTTTTTGAGCCTTTTAAGGTCTGGGGATGCCAAGCCTCCCTACCGCATGTTCGGTTTTGAAGAACGGTTCCTGAAGGCGTTTGCCGCACCGGGTCTCGATTCAACAGACAGCACTTCAAAAAACCTGAAAGGCGCTTTGACCCAAGCCTGGCAGAATTTCAGCGACGAAATGGAGTTTGTACCAACAGATGCATTCGATGCGAAATACAGCCAATTTATTCTGATTACGCCCGGTTGATAATCTCTGTTTCGGTAAAACACCCTGTGCAGGCTTTGCCCCACAGTGAGAAGGTCTTTTCGGTCTGGTAAGGTTTCAAGTGGGTATAACCGTCGTCCATGAATCGTTTCAGTGCGGCGATCGGCAGGGAAGCGCCTGCAAGTTGAACATTCTGACCATCATTTTTTCCGGCAATCAGTTCTTCAATCTTCATGAGAAAACCTCCTTATTATCCATACATAAAAAGCGTCTTAGTTTAACCTAATTTTCAATTTCAGTATTGTTCGTTTTGGCATGTTTTTCCAGGGTGCCCGCATTGTACCCGGCTTTTTCGTAATTGTCGATAGCTCTCATTTTCAGTTGATGGTCTTTGACCTTTTCCGAATGGGTATCCGCCAGTTCGGCGGCATGGCTCCACATGCCTTCCTTTTCATAAGCAGCGATCTTCCGACCGATGTGCGCATGTTCTTCCGAAATTTCCATGACAGCTGCTCGGCACCAGGAGATGATTTTCCGGACACCCTGCCCGCAATGGGGACATTGGGTGATGGGGGTATCGTTAATTTTCTGAATGAATTCAAATCCATATTTACATTCATTGCAACTTTTGTTTAAATCTACGGGCTCGTATTCATATATGGGCATGGTTCTTTGATTTTCCTCAAAAATATAAAATCTCTTCTGTCCTTATCGCCTTTGAGCGAATGGCATATTATTCTGTTAATGGGGTCCAATTCTCCGCCATCGCGGGCCGTCAGGCATATCGATCACCTCAATCCCCATCTTTTCGATTTCTTTTCTCAATTCGTCAGCTGTGGACCAGTCTTTTTGGCCTCTCGCCAATTCTCTTTTCAGGACGAGCGCTTCCACTTCGGGGACGGCATCGGGGGGGGCCAGGTTTATAATTCCCAGAACCGAATTAATCCCCCCTAGCGCCGCCAATATCTTTTCCCGGTCTGAAGTAAAAAGGCCCTTTTGGTCCAAGCTTTGATTGATGTCGCGGGTAAAACGAAAAAGGGCGGCCAGGCCTGCGGCCACATTGAAGTCATCGTCCATGGCCGTCACAAACCCTTGTTTAAGGGCATAAATGGTCTGGTCAAAGTCAGGGTTCACAGAGGCCGATTTTGCGAAATATATTTTCTGAACAAATTTGTCAAGATGGGCGATGGTGTTCCTGACAGCCGCAAGCTTGGTATGGGAAAAAAAGATCGGTTTCCGATAGTGCCGGCTGAGCAACCAGTATCGAACTTCCCTTCCCATGAAACCTTCTGCCAGGATATCTCTCAAGGTCAGATTGACATCATCGGATGCATGGGTACCATTGAACATGACCGGTTCATTGTGAAGCCAGTAATTGGCCAGACGCCTGTCTGTGGCGGCCTGGCTGATGGCGATGGCGTTTTCGTGGTGGGGAAATGCCAGGGCCACGCCGCTGGTGTGGATGTCATGGGTGGGCCCCAGGGTTTTCAGCGCAATGGCGGCGCACTCAAGATGCCATCCCGGGCGTATATTGCCCCATTTTGTCTTAAAGAAAAGGCCGGCTTTCAATTCACTGAGGGTAGATCGTTTGAGCAGGGTAAAATCCTTGGGGTTTTCTTTCTCATATTGGTCCAGATCAACTGTTTTACCGATTCTGATCTTATTGAGATCCACATTGGAAAGTTTTCCATAATCTTTGAATCTGGAGATATCAAAGTATATGGATCGTAGTTTTTCATAGGCGTATCCCTTTTCCAGAAGGGTCTGGGTCAGCTCAATCATGTCGTCCACATGTTCGCTGGGCCGGGGGTACTGGGAGGCCCTAATGATGTTGAGGCTGTCCAGGTCCGTCATGAAAGAATTATAAAACATATCGGTAAACTCTTTCAGGGAAACACCGGCCCGTTGGGCGCCTAGAATGGTGCGGTCGTCCAGGTCCGTCACATTCATGATGTGGGTTACTTCATACCCTTTATAGGTCATGTAGCGGCTGATCAAATCGGAGAAAAGCAGGCGGCGGCATTGCACGAGATCAATGACCTGGCAGAGGGTAGGACCGCAGGAGTAAAGGGTGACACGGTTGTCCTTAATAGGAACAAAATCCTCTTTTTTGCGGGTCATGGTGTTGTAAACGCGAAGCCCCGATTTCTTTCTGGCCATGAACAGGGGCGTACTGAGATACCGCTCACCGCCGTCTGCCAGAAGAACCACAATACGGCCCCGTTCCATTTTTCGGGCCACCTTAAGGGCCACCGCCATGGCCGCACCGGAACTCATCCCCACAAAAATCCCTTCTTTCCTGGCCAGCATTCGGGAGGTTTCAAACGCCTCTTCATCTTCAATTTTGACAATCTGGTCGGCTCTCTTTTTTTCAAATATGCCCGGCCGGTAGGATTCCTTCATGTTTTTGAGCCCCTGGATCTTGTGCCCCAGATAAGGTTCCACGCCGATAATCTGAACAGAGGGATCCAATTCCTTGAACCGCCGGGAAATGCCCATCAGGGTGCCGGTGGTTCCCATGGTGGCAATAATGGCATCAAGACGCCCTTCCGTCTGCTCCCATATCTCCATGGCTGTGCTCTCATAATGGGCCATCCAGTTGGCGTCGTTGTTGAATTGATCGGCCAGCCAGAATTTTTCAGGATTTTCACGGGCCAGGTTGTAGACATGTTCAATGGCGCCGTCGGTTCCCAGGTGCGCCGGGGTGAACTCTAGTTCCGCCCCCAGGGCCGCAAGGATTTTGACCCGTTCTTCACTGACGGCTTCAGACATGGTTAATAAAATGTCGTAGCCCTTGACGGCGGCCACCAGGGCCAGACCGATCCCCGTGTTGCCGCTGGTTGCCTCTAAAATGGTCTTGCCTTTCTTTAAGGCCCCCGATTTTTCAGCCTCTTCGATCATTTTTAAAGCCGGCCGGTCTTTGATGGATCCGCCGGGGTTAAATCCCTCCAGCTTGGCCAGTATTTCCACATCTGTGCCGGAAGTAAGCCGGGTAACGGGAACCATGGGGGTATTGCCGATTTTATCGAGAATATTATTATAATGTTGGCTCATGTTTTTCGCCTTTTTCTCACCATATGACGCTGGGCCCGGTATCCGGGCTGTTGATAATTGCTTGACCCTCGCCTTTTGCCTTGCTAACCTGCCCAATATCTTTCAGGCGATTCAATAGCAATAAGCCGGAATATGCAGCCCCATTCGGACGGCAGGAGAATCCAAAATGAAAATACTGGTTACCGGCGGCGCCGGGTTTATCGGTTCCAATGTGGTGGACGGCTACATCGGCGCCGGGCACAAGGTTTTAATCCTGGACAACCTTTACACCGGAAAACGGGTAAACGTCAACCCAGAAGCACGATTCTATGAGATGGATATCCGTTCACCCGATGCCGCACGGGTTATCTTAGAGGAACACCCCGATATCTTAAACCATCATGCGGCGCAAATGAGTGTGCCGGCTTCGGTTTCGGACCCCGGTTTTGACGCGGATGTCAATATCAGGGGATTTTTGAATCTACTGGAAGCGGCGGTGAAATCGGACGTGAAAAAAGTCATTTTTATCTCTTCAGGTGGCGCCATATACGGGGAGGCCGAGGAATACCCCACTTCCGAATCCTACAACCCCAAGCCCCTTTCCCCCTATGCGATCACAAAATATAGCTCGGAACACTACCTGGCATATTACCGTCACCAATACGGACTCGATTACACCACTCTCAGGTATGCCAATGTCTACGGTCCCCGTCAGGTTCCCCACGGCGAGGCGGGCGTTGTGGCAATTTTTATGAATAACCTGATTGAGGGGACCCGATCCATGCTGAATCATTTTCCGGAAGATGACCGGGGCATGGTGAGGGATTATTGCTTTGTAGGCGATGTGGTCAGCGCCAATATTGCTGTATTGAACCGGGGAAGTGGTGATTTTTTCAACATCGGTACAGGGCAAGGGACGAAAACCGGCGATCTGTATGCGAAAATTCTGAATGTTATGAGAAAGACGGGAACGTCCGTGTCGGAAGACCTATATGAAATGAAAAAACAGCTGGCCCGCCCCGGTGATTTGAAAAGGAGCCGCCTCAACATCCAAAAGGCCGCTGACACTCTGGGTTGGAAACCGAGAGTTGAGTTAAACGCGGGTATCCGTGAAACCTTGAAATGGCGGCTGAACGGCGCCTGACCCAAAACCCCATTCCCCCTTCCACTATTTGTCCTCCCATGTTTTTTAGTCATTGCCCTTGACATTTCAAGGGTCGATATTAATTTTCCGTACGTCGAGATTTTTAAGGCAAGACTCTATTTTTTGTTGCAATTTTAAGGATCTGAGGATGGTAAGGTTTTTGGTAAACCATATGGCGTTTGTGTAAAAAAATACTATTTGATGAGGAGAGAAGAGAAATGAAAGTAAAACCGTTGCATGACCGTGTCATCGTAAAGAGAGTCGAGGAAGAAGAAAAAACCAAGGGTGGCATCATTATTCCTGATACAGCCAAGGAAAAACCCGTTGAAGGGGAAATCATGGCTGTGGGTGATGGAAAAGTGGCCGATGATGGCAAGAAAATAGCACTGGAAGTGAAAGCCGGCGATAAAGTCCTATTTGGGAAATATGCCGGGACCGAAATTCAGATCGACGGTGAAGAGCATCTGATCATGAGAGAAGACGATATCATTGCCATCGTAGAGTAGACGTTTTTTGGAAAATCTACTTCTATTGGCGTAACAGCAGGATTTTCAAAAATAATTATTAAGGAGAAGAATACAGATGGCAAAAGAGATTAAATACAGCATGAAAGCAAGGGAAGCGATTCTGACCGGTGTGGATACCCTTGCCAACGCCGTTAAAGTAACCCTGGGACCGAAAGGCCGCAACGTTATTTTAGACAAATCCTTCGGCGCTCCCACCATTACCAAGGATGGTGTTACGGTTGCCAAGGAAATCGAATTGGAAGACAAATTTGAAAATATGGGCGCCCAGATGGTGAAGGAAGTGGCCTCCAAGACATCCGATGTTGCCGGCGACGGAACCACCACCGCAACGGTTCTGGCCCAGGCCATGTACCGTGAAGGCGCAAAGCTGGTCGCAGCCGGCGTTAACCCAATGGCCCTTAAGCGCGGCATCGAAAAGGCTACCGTGGTTGCTGTGGATGAGCTTAAGAAACTTTCCAAAGCCACCAAGGACCAGGCCGAGATCGCTCAGGTCGGTACCATTTCCGCCAACAGCGACGCCACCATCGGAAATATCATTGCCGAAGCCATGAACAAGGTGGGTAAAGAAGGTGTCATTACCGTTGAAGAAGCCAAGAGCATGGATACTTCGCTTGAGGTGGTGGAAGGGATGCAGTTTGATCGTGGATATCTTTCCCCCTACTTTGTGACCGACGCTGAAAAAATGGAAGTAAACCTGACCGAGCCCTATGTTCTGCTGAACGAGAAAAAGATCAGCTCCATGAAAGACCTGGTCCCCATCCTTGAGCAGGTTGCCAAAATGGGAAAACCGCTTCTGATCCTCGCCGAAGACGTTGAAGGCGAAGCCCTGGCCACCTTGGTGGTGAACCGATTGAGGGGAACCCTGCAGGTAGCGGCCGTCAAGGCCCCGGGATTTGGAGACCGAAGAAAGGCCATGCTGGAAGATATCGCAACTTTGACCGGCGGTCGCGTAATTTCAGAAGATCTGGGTCTGAAACTGGAAAACCTGACCCTGAATGACCTGGGTACTGCCAAGACCATCACCATCGACAAGGACAATACCACCATCGTTGACGGCGGCGGCGAGAGAGCTGACCTGGAAGGCCGGGTCAAGCAGATTCGCGCTCAGATCGATGAGACCACCTCCGACTACGATCGTGAGAAACTTCAGGAAAGACTGGCCAAGCTCATCGGCGGTGTGGCCGTGATCAATGTGGGCGCAGCCACCGAGATCGAAATGAAAGAGAAAAAGGCCAGGGTTGAAGATGCCCTGAACGCCACCAGAGCTGCTGTTGAAGAAGGTATCGTAGCGGGCGGCGGCGTGGCCTTGGTTCGAACGATTCCCGCACTTGTGGCGCTTGATCTGGGCGGTGAAGAGCAGGCCGGCGTCAACCTGGTCATGAGAGCCCTTGAAGAACCCATTCGCCAGATCGTTGAAAACGCCGGCGCCGAGGGTTCCGTGGTTGTGGATAAGGTGAAAAACGGGAGTGGCGCCTTTGGCTACAATGCTGAAACGGGCGTGTATGAAGACCTGATGGAAGCTGGGATCATCGATCCCACAAAGGTCACCCGGTTTGCCCTGCAAAACGCCACGTCGGTTTCATCTCTGCTTCTGACCACCGAGGCCATGATTGCCGAGGCGCCGGAAAAGGGTGGTTCCGATATGCCCGCGATGCCTCCCGGTGGTATGGGCGGCGGTATGGGTGGCATGGGCGGTATGGGCGGCATGATGTAATCAGCCCGCTCCACGCTGTAACGGCTCAACCATTTTTAACGTGATAAGACTGCGCCTGGGGAAATGAGTTATTTTCCTCGGGCGCTTTTTTTTGTTCAGGTAAAATTGTAATTGTAGGGGCAGGCCCCTGTGCCTGCCCTGATGATATCGTCCAAACCACCTGACACAGGGCAACCACAGGGGGTTTCCCCTACGGCGACGACGATAAAATCAATTCGGGGTTGAAGGGCTTTACTTCTTAACGCATTTGCACTAAAGATATGAAAAAAATGAACTCTTGGGGGGAAAGGTTGTTATGGCATTTTCGGATCAGACGGTTCTGGTAACGGGGTCAGCCGGGTTTATCGGCTTTCATCTCTCCAGAAAACTGCTGGATATGGGTTATGGTGTGGTGGGAGTCGATAACCTGAACGCTTACTATGACGTGGGGCTCAAGAAGGCACGGCTCGATTTGTTGAATCCCCATGAGAACTTCCGGTTTATTAAAGGGGATATCCAGGATCTTCCAACCCTGCAGCGGGTGTTTGGGGCGCATCAAATCACTCGAATCTGCAATCTGGCAGCCCAGGCGGGGGTCAGACATTCCTTGAAAGACCCGTTTTCCTACCAGAAAAGCAATATTGAGGGTTTCCTGAATCTGCTTGAAATGGCCCGGAAGTTCCAGGTGGAGAATTTTGTCTACGCTTCCTCATCCTCCGTATACGGCAAAAACAAAAACAACCCCTACAGCGTGGAAGACCGGGTTGATAACCCCATCAGCCTTTATGCGGCAACAAAAAAGGCCAACGAACTCATGGCCCACGCCTATAGCCACCTCTACGACATCCCGTGCACGGGTCTGAGGTTTTTTACGGTATATGGTCCGTGGGGCAGACCGGATATGGCGCTGTTTCTTTTTACGGATGCAATCCTGCACGATCGCCCCATCAACGTTTTCAATTACGGCGACATGCGGCGGGACTTCACCTATATTGATGATATCGTGGCGGGCACGATAAGCGCCATCGAAAAACCGGCACCCTACGAGATTTTCAACCTGGGCAACTCCGATTCCACAACATTGATGGATTTTATTCAGGCCATTGAATCGGAGCTGGGGCGGAAAGCGGAAAAGAACATGCTCCCCATGCAGCCGGGTGATGTAGCCGAAACATCCGCCAACATTACGAAATCCAGAGAAAAGCTTGGATTTGCTCCAAAAACGCATCTGAAAGAGGGCATCAGGGCTTTTATTGCCTGGTATCGGGAGTATTACGGCGTCTAAAATACCTTTGCCATCAAGGGAATGGCCACGAACGCGCCGAGGGAACTTCCCAGGTTGGTCAATACCACAATGAGCAGGATCCGGGTGATCTTGTTTTTCCAGAATCCCTTCACCGAAACAATGTCTTCAGGCAGCCGTTGAAAGTCCTTCACTTTCGGTTTAACGAGAAAGACCTGCACCAGTCCGGCCACCCACCCCGCAGCAATCATTGGATTCAGCGACGTGATGGGGGATGCAATGACGGCGGTCAGAATCGTGAGGGGGTGTGCCAGGGCAACGGCTGCTCCAAGGCCTGCCAGGACCGCATTGGCCAGAATCCACCACTTGATCATGTCTGCGCCCGCACTGGCGCCCGCCATATAGAAACCGAGAATGATCAACAAAATGACCAGCGTAGGGATGCCCCACTTGAGAAACCCGCCCCATTTCCCCTTGGGAGGGATGATTTCAAGGGCAGCCATGTCCACGGGTTCTTCCCAGTATTTCTTGATACCCGGAACATGGCCGGCGCCGACAACGGCAACGATTTTCTTTCCCGGAGCGGTCCTGATTTTATGTGCCAGGTATTGATCCCTTTCATCAATGAGCACCCGCTGTAAATCCGGCAGGGTTTTCCCCAGTTCACTCAGCAGGGTTTCAAGGACATCCTGCTCTTTCAGTTTTTCGATGTCCTCTTTTTCGATGTCCTCAACATTCCCCATGGAAGTGATGAGTTGGAGCAGGAGTTTGAATTTCGTCCAGAACCCCATCAGTCGCCACGTTCTGGAGAGGGTGGTTCGAACATCCCGGTCGGCCAGGTGAATGTCGGCTTCCATTTCTTTGGCCGTCTTAATGGCGCGAAGCATCTCCTCCCCCGGCTTGATGCCCAGTTTTTTACCGATTTTTTTCTGGAAGGAGGCCAGCATGAGGTTGGAAAGGAGTAAAAACGCCTTTTTTTCTTTGATCACCTTGATCAAATCAGTTTCCTGCCACCGGTTTTTATCGGTCATGGCCTGGTATCTGGACTGACAGAGCTCCACTGCCACCGTGTCCGGTTTCTCTTCTTCAATCACACGCTCTACCAAGTCCGCACTTTCATTGGACACATGGGCTGTTCCCACAAGGATGATTTCCTTGTCTTCCATGGCGAGGTGGTGTTTGTTATGGTCTTCTGTCATGCCTGGCCTCAAATGAGATAAACAACCATACCTTATATCACGAATGCGAGTGCTTTCCAAGAGGGTTTTGGCCCTTTCACGGCTTTGTGCTTGACCTTGACGCTGATCTGTGGTCGAAAAAGAGCATCTCAAAGAAGGGAATGGTAAACTATAATGTTCAGCAAAAGATGGATTCGGGCAGGATGGATGATTGATGGGAGCGGCGTTCAGGTACGGAAAAACGTTCTCATAAAGATTAAAGATGGATTTTTCGAGGAAATCCGACATTTTCCATCGGGTAAGATGAAGCCTTCCACTTTTTCGGATCTATCAGGATATACCCTCCTGCCCGCTCTGGCAGATGCCCATGTACACCTGATAATGTCCGGAACCGCTGATCAGGAGCGTCGAAAACAACAGCTGAATGAGAACTTTGGGCAAGCTCAGGAAACCATTTCCTTTCATTTGAAACAATTGATCGCCCATGGCGTTTTGGCGGTAAGGGACGGCGGAGACAAGAAAGGTTATACACAGCGTTATAAAAACCGCTTTATGAAAGGAAAAGGATCTTCCATTTGTCTGCATGTGGCAGGAAAGGCATGGCATAAACCGGGAAGGTATGGTAACTTTGTGGGACGTGCCCTTAAAAGAGGTACCCTGGCGGCAGGGATTATGCGGGAGTGTCATGGTATTGATCATGTTAAGATTATTCAATCCGGTTTGAACAGCCTACGGTATTTTGGCGAGGAATCCGGACCTCAGTTCCAGTTGAAGGCTTTGAGAGAAGGGGTTGAAGCGGCCTCCGCCCTGGGGCTCAAAACCATGGTGCATGCCAATGGTATTGTGCCGGTTCAAATCGCCCTTGACGCGGGATGCAGCTCCATTGAGCACGGCTTTTTCATGGGAATGAAGAACCTTTTACAGATGGCGGAAAAGCAGATTTTCTGGGTTCCCACAGCCGGTACCATGAAAGCCTTCGCAGAACATGCCGGGGAAAGGGGAGAAGAGCGCCTTATGGCGTTACGAAACCTGGAACATCAGCTGGAACAGATAGGTTTGGCCAGAAGGCTGGGGGTACCCATTGCCCTTGGAACGGATTCCGGCAGTATGGGGGTCCACCACGGCAGCGCTTTGATTGGGGAGCTGCAACTGCTCTTGGATGCCGGGTTCTCCATTGAAGAGGCCATCAAATGCGCCTCCTTTAACAATGCACGGCTGTTGGGTCTTGACGGAAAGGGGCTTATTGCCAAAGGGATGCGGGCCGATTTTGTTGCGGTAATAGGTTCCCCATCGGGTTTGCCGGAAAGCTTAGGGGATATTTCTCTGGTCCACGTGGGTGAACGGTTCTTATGATGCTGCGATTTCACCAATATGGGGTTGGGATTGTGGTCTTATTTGTGATGGCTCAGATTTTCTCGGGTTGCACAATTTCACAGTCCCACAGGGGAATGGATGCGGATCTTGTGAGCAAAGACGATCCGATTTTTGACAAAAGTTTTGAGGAACTTTCTTTTGAAGATATTGACCTGAAACACATGTGGGAGGAACGGGAATCTTTCGGGGACCGGGAAAACATTATTATCCACAATAATACCTTTGCCGATGTTGCGGAAAAGGTCAAAGACGGCGTCGTTAATATTTATACCCGGAACCTGGAGGAAAAAGAAGCCAATGTGGGCGTGTCGCCCAATGATATTGTTCGAATCCCCCTGCTTTCCAATCTCTTTGATATTATTCCTTTCAAAGTTCCCATTCCCTACAATAGCGAAGGATTCAGCCTGGGTTCCGGTTTTATTATCAATGAACAGGGGTATATCCTGACCAACGCCCATGTGATTCACAATGCTACGGATATCCGCGTGGTTTTATCCGAAGGGAGAAGAGAATATACCGCCAAGATCGTGGGTGCCGATCGCATTACCGATACGGCGCTTATCCGCATCGAACCGGATCACCTCTTGACCGTCCTTCCTCTGGGTAATTCCGAAAGTCTGCGTATCGGTGAGATGGTGCTGGCCATCGGGAATCCTTTAGGGTTAAGGCACTCCGTGACGTCGGGGATCGTCAGTGCAACGGAACGGATTTCTCCCGGCCTTAATGAAAAACTGGTGGATTTCATCCAGACGGATTCGGCTATCAACCTCGGAAACAGTGGTGGACCATTGGTGAATCTTCATGGTGAAGTGGTGGGTATTAACACCGCTGTGGTCAGCAAAGCGCAATCCATCGGGTTTGCCATTCCCATCAATACCGTAAAAACAGTGATGCCCATGCTGGTTCTGGGCAAGACGGAAAGGGGTTGGCTGGGGGTTCAGGCTGTGCCGCTTATGCCGAACAGGGCCTTTGAGCTGAAATACCCCCATGAGGGCGGTGTTCTGGTGGTAGCGGTGGAAAAGGAGAGCCCCGCGGAAAAGGCGGGAATGAAACCCGATGATATCATCATGGGCTTAAACGGCCATCCCGTGGGGCGTTTTCTTTTGCTCAGGCGGGAATTGCTTTCCTTGAGCCCCGGTACTCAACTGAGCTTGACGATTTTCAGGAATGGCACCATAATGGAAATCAAGAGCACCCTGGAGAAAAGGGAAAAAGAAGGCTAAAGCCAACGTACAAAAAGGAGAACTGTTATGATTCCGGAATTCTTTGAGTTTTACAACCCGACAAAGGTGGTATACAGCCCTGGCATTGCCTCGGATTTCAAGGCCGAACTGGACCTTTTAGGGGTATCTAAATACTTCATTGTGTCCGATAAGGTTATCAGTGATATTGGTCTCGTTCAAAAGGTTGTGGATGGACTCGAATCTGCGGGTATCCAGGTTGTCGGGATGTTCCTGGATGTGCCGCCCAATTCTGAGGTAAAGGCAGTCAATCATTGTGCTGAACAGGCTAAAGCTTCCGGTGCTGAAGGCCTGATCGCCATAGGGGGAGGAAGCGTTATTGATACGGCCAAGGCCGCCAACATTTTGATTTGTGAGGGAGGCGATCTTGTAGAGGACCACTCCGGTGCTCAGACCCTCATAAGGCCGCTGGGCCCTCTGGTTGCAATACCCACCACCGCCGGCACAGGTAGCGAGGTGACCATGGTAGCGGTTATCTACGATGAGGAAAATAGTGTGAAGATGGCGTTTACCGATAAATTCCTCCTCCCCGATCTGGCTGTCCTCGATCCTGAGATGACGACTTCCATGACGCCGAAGCTCACTGCATCTACCGCCATGGACGCGATGACCCACGCGATTGAGGCTTATGTGGGCTTGCAATGGTCACCTGTTTCCGATGCTTTGGCGTTCGGCGCGATCGAGCTTATTTGTGGAAACATCGTGCAGGCGACCCGGGATGGGAGCGACATTGAGGCCAGAGGGAGTTTACTGGTCGCTTCGGCCATGGCCGGCATTGCTTTTTCCCATTCAATGGTGGGATGCGTACACAGTATGGCCCATGCAGTTGGAGGACTCTGTCAGGTGCCGCACGGAATCGCCAACGCCATACTCCTGCCCCATGGTATGGAGTACAATTTTGAGGAGGTTACGGAGAAATTGGCAAAGCTTGCACCTGTCATGGGTGAGGCGGTATCCGGCCTGTCGCTTGATGATAGGGCTAAGAAGGCTATCGAATCCGTGAGAAAACTGACCGGTAAGCTGAACGCGTTGGGTGCCTTGCCCGTAAGACTGGGCGAAGTGGGCGTTCCCGAGGAACGGCTGCCGGAAATAGCAGAGGCGGCGGTTATGGACGGCGCCAGCTTTTATAACCCGAGGGAAGTTATTGCCGAAGAGATATTGGTTCATCTTAAGAACGCATATTAAACACTATTTACAGGAATGGGGGAAAAGATGGGACTTTTTGAAAGTGCTGAGAAGTTTGAAAAAATGCTGGGCGGTTTTTTCGAGTTGCTTGCTGATACGCCGGCCATTGCCGATAAGCTGCTTGCTTCAAAATTAATCATCAGATTTAGTTACAGTGATCCGGACGTAGTTTTGTTGATTGACTGCTCAGGAGACAAGGTTGAAATATCGGCCGGAGACACCGATACCAAGGCTACAGTTGATATGTCCATGAGCTCGGACATCGCCCACAAGTTCTGGTTCGGCAAGGTGAATTTAATGGCTGCCCTGACCCGGAAGCAGATGGTGGCAAAAGGGCCGATTCCGAAAATATTGAAGCTCTTGCCCGCAATAAAGCCTTCCTATGCCATGTATCCCAAGTATCTCGATGAGAACGGTTATGGGGAGCATAATATTTTTTAGGAGGTATTCCACATGGGCGGTTATGCGGGAAGTATACTTTATGTCGACCTGACATCCGGGGATATTGAAGCAAGGTCCTTGGATATGGAATTCGCCAGGGAATACATCGGCGGCTTGGGGTTTGGGACTAAGATCTATCTCGACCTCATTAAGGGGAAGCCGGACTTCGACCCCCTTTCCGCGGACAATCCCTTTGTGCTCATGACCGGGCCATTAACCGGTATGAGAACAAATGCGGTGGCCAGGTGGACTGTCGGCGCAAAATCCCCACTTACCGGACTGTGGGGCGATTGCAATATCGGCGGTTTTTTTGGCGCACAATTGAAATTCGCGGGCTATGACGGTATCGTGATTACGGGTGCGTCGAACAGTCCTGCTTATATCTATATCGAAGACGCAACGGTGGAGATAAGGGACGCCCGGAAGTACTGGGGAAGGGACATCTACACGGTTACCGATGAGATGATCGCAGATCATAAAACAGCGTCCATGAAGTCAGGCCAGGTCTTTGCAATAGGCCCTGCCGGCGAAAATCTTGTGAAATTTGCATCCATCATCAACGATAAGGGACACGTGGCGGGACGCACCGGGTTAGGCGCTGTATGGGGTTCAAAGAAACTCAAGGCCATCTTTGTGAGGGGAACCGGAAAACTCGAGGTGGAACATCCTGACAGGTTTGATGCTCTCCGTTCAGAGCTCAAGGAGCTTTATGACGGGAATATTTCCACTGAAGGATTGCGTGCCTTCGGGACTGCGTCGCATATGGATATCGGCATCATATCCGGTGATATCCCCATGAAGAATTGGCAGCAGAGCGAATGGGATCTCTTTGACGAAATAGGACCCGTAGAATATGACGAAAAGATCCTGACCGGTAACAGCACATGCTATGCCTGCGGTGTAGCGTGTAAAAGAGAGGCAGAGGTGAAGGAGGGAGCATTTGAATTTGAAAAAGGACCCGGCCCCGAATATGAAACCATCGCCACCTTTGGAACCATGTGTCTGAACGTCAGTTTGGAATCTATCGGCAAAGCGAACGATATTTGCAACCGCTACGGTATGGATACCATCTCTTGCGGATCCACCATCGCTTTTGCCATGGAGTGCTTTGAAAATGGCCTGATAAATAAAAAAGATACCGATGGCCTAAGCCTGACATGGGGCAATTCGGAGGCGATTGTCGCCATGGTGGAAAAAATTGGGAAGCGAGAGGGGATTGGTGCGATCTTGTCTGAAGGGAGCGCCAAAGCGGCGGAACAGATTGGCGGAAACGCCTCCGACTTCCTGACCACGGTCAAGGGTCTTGAAGCGCCCATGCATGATCCCAGGGGGGCGCACGGTCATGGATTGGCCTATGCCGTCTCATCCAGGGGGGCGTGTCATTTGGCCAGCCTCGTTTTTCCGGTGGAGGGAGGCGGCATGTATCTACCTGAAATCCCGGAACTGGCAGATGAAATAACCGGAATGAGCAGTGAGGGTAAGGCGAAACTGAATGTTGTATGCGAGGATTACGGGATGTTTTTCTCCCACTGTGTCGGATTCTGTAACTTGGGTGCGATGATCCTGAATGCCACCCAGGCAGTGGATATGGTAAATCATGTTACGGGGTTTGACTACACCCTTGACGAAACAATGCAGTTAGGGCGGAGGATCTGGTACATAAAACGGGGTTTAACCAATCTCTTCGGGGCCAGGGCGGAGCACGATGTTTTACCAAAGAGACTGATGACCGTTTTGGATACAGGACCGACGAAGGGGAGCATTCCCGATATGGATTTGATGTTGAAGGAGTTTTATGAGCTCAGAGGGCTTAATGAAGAAGGGGTAGCAGAAAAAAAGGTACTCGAAGAACTTGGCTTAACAGAATTGGCAAAGCTTCTATATGACGGGTGCTGATGTAACATGACTGATGGAGATCTTTGAATGGAAATCAGTGGAACGAGCAATCGAATCCTTGAGGTTAACCTGACACAAAGGGACGTGAAGGAGATTAAGGTCCATGAAAAAGATCGAAAGATGTACCTGGGTGCCAAGGGCCTTGGGCTGAAACTCCTCTACGACCGTTTGACCCCCGGCATTGATCCGTTGGGTGAAGACAACTATCTGGCGTTTATGATGGGGGTTTTCATGGGGACCGGAGCACCCTGCTCCGGACGTTTTGCAGCACTCACCAAATCCCCCCTCACCGGCATCATGCTGGCTTCTTCATGTGGCGGTCCTTTCGGCATGGCATTGAAGACCACAGGCTTCGATGGGCTTCTGGTGACCGGTCGGTCGGAAAATCCGGTGTGCATGATCATCGATGAGCAGGGTGTGAATTTTGAAGATGCGTCTCCTTTCCGGGGCATGGATGCGGAAAAGACCCAGGAATCGCTTAAAAATGATAAGAAATGCGGCATTCTGGCCATCGGGCCGGCCGGAGAAAACCGGGTTCCCATTGCCAATATCCGTTCCGGGGACCGGTTTCTGGGGCGCGGCGGTATGGGGGCTGTTATGGGTTCCAAGAACCTGAAAGCCATTGTTGCTAAAGGGGGGGCATTCAAAATTGTACCCAAGAACCCGGATCGTTTTGAGAAGGTCAAAAAAAAGGCGACAGCCTATCTGAATCGAAACAACCCTACCACCACATACCGCATGTTCGGCACCAGTTCCAACGTGGACTGGTGCAACAGTGGGGGGATTCTTCCTGTGAACAATTTCCAAGGGGGGCGCCATGATTCGGCGGAAAAGGTTTCGGGAAAAGCCATGCAGGAGCGCTATCAAACCCGTCACCACACCTGCAAACCCTGCACCATCCTTTGCGGTCACAAAGGGACTCTCGAGGATGGGAGCGTCCATCCGGTTCCCGAATACGAAACCGTTGGCCTGCTGGGGCCTAACCTGGGGATTTATGACCCGGATCAAATTGTGCTATGGAATGATCTCTGCGGGCGTATGGGCATGGATACCATCTCCACAGGTGCCGTTCTGGGGTGGGTCATGGAGGCCGGAGAGAAAGGACTTCTGAATACACCGTTGCGCTTTGGGTCTCCGGAAGGGATAACACAAGCCATTTCCGACATGGCCCATGGGAAGGATTTCGGCCGGGAGATGGCCAGGGGCACCCGATGGTTGAGCGAAAAATACGGTGGTCGGGAGTTTGCGATGCAGGTGAAGGGGTTGGAGATGGCCGCCTATGATCCCAGGGGAAGCTGGGGGCAGGGGTTGAGCTACGCCGTCGCCAACCGCGGTGCCTGCCACCTGTCGGCTTTTCCCACCGGTCTGGAAGTGTTGTTTGGATTGCTGAATCCGTATACAACACGGGCAAAGGCCAGGTTTGTCTATTTTTTCGAAAATCTATATGCCGCCATCAACTCCCTTCAAACCTGCCAGTTCACGTCTTATGCCTATGTGCTGGAGCCCCCCATCGTAAAATACACACCGAAATTCATGCTGGGACTGACCATGCAGTACCTTCCGGCGGTGGCCATTATGCTCATGGATGTGTCGCTTTTTTCCAAGCTGTATAGCGCGGTGACGGGCATCCGTATGTGCCAGTGGGAGATGCTCAAGGCGGGGAGTCGGGTTCATACCCTGGAGAGGCTCATGAATACCCGTGAAGGCATTCGAAGAAAGGATGACTCGCTTCCGGAACGGTTCCTGAAGGAAGGTCGAAACTGCGATGAAGAACACCATACGGTGCCCCTTTATGATATGCTGGATGATTATTATAACATGCGCGGTTATGATCATCAGGGCATCCCCTCCGCCAGGACCCTGCGGAAGCTGAGAATTGAAGTAAAAGATCCGGAGCGTTCCCTTGAGGGTCGTAAGGGCTTCAGACTCATTGTCCCACGGGGAAAACGGATGAAACGTTTATATCTGTCCAGTATACTATGGCTTGTGGGGCGGGCCATGCAGGCGGCGGCAAAAGTGGATAAAGGGGTCAAAAAGGAGTTTGAAACCATTCCCGCGGGATTTCGATTTTCGCTGGGAGTGGCCCCCAGGGGACCTGCCATGGTCATGGAAAAAACCCTCGGCGGGCGGGTTAAATACGTGGGGTCAAAACCGGGTGGCAAACCCCTGGATTTGAGCATCAAAATCAAGCATCTGGAAGGAGCGATTCTTCTATTTACCTTTCAGGAATCTACCGCCATCGCTGTTGCCAGGGACCGCCTGGTGGTGGAAGGCGACGTGCCGCAGGCATGCACAGTGGTGCGTATCCTGGATATGGTGGAAGTGTTACTGCTGCCGAAAATAATCGCCGGACTCGCGGTTAAACGGTATCCTGCCTGGCCGCCCGTAAGAAAACACCTGGGTCGGCTTATGGTTTATGTTCGCGCGGTTTTGGGGTTCTAGAACATTCGATTGGATTTAATGGGTGCTGGTCCGATTGTTGCCCTTAATGGTGGAAAGCCGTAGGGACGGATTCGTGTGTCTGCCCGGTTTATCAGGAGTTTAATAATGGTCGAACCTGAAAACAATACATTTCTAAGTCCGGTGAAAATAAATGCGGGCACAAAAGCCCTGGCCCATGTACCGTTTGAGCTGGCAGCCATGGGAGCCGAAAGGCCGTTGTTGATTACCACAAAGGTACTGGGGAAAAAGAGAGTAATTCCCAGGGTCATTGATGGATTGAGGAATTCCGGTATGCCCCTTGGGATTTACGATGATGTTGGGGATCACGCACGTTTGGAAACCGTCCTGCGCCTCGCTGAACTGTTTCAAAACGGCGGTTTTGACGCCATTATCGCGCTGGGAAGCGGCTCGGTCATGCATACGGCTAAAATCCTCAACCTGGCGGTGACGGAAAAAACCCATGATCTTGTGCCCTTTACGGCAAAAGGGGATCGAACAATAGGAAGGCTTAAACCCTACATGGCCATTCCGGCTTCATCAGGTGATGGATATGAAACCACTTCGATGGCATTTGTAGAGGATTTGGCCTTTTCATCCCTGATGCTGATGCCCGGTGTTGTAATGGTGGACCCAGAGGTATTTGCTCCGGAAGATCCTCTGAAAGCCATTTCCGGTGCCATGTCGGCCTTGACCCACGCGGTGGAAGGGTTTGTGGGGCCGGCAAAAAACCCCTTTGTGGATGCTTATGCGTATACGGCCATCCAAATGATCGTGCATCATCTTGCCGATGCGATGGGTGGTGGTCGGGGATGGAAGGCTGCCCGATTCGCAGTCGCTGCTGCGGAAACCATGGCCGGATGCGCTTTCTCTAATGTTAAGCCGGGGTTGACCCATCTTTTGGCATGGGCTGTCGGTCAGAAGGCCACTTGCTCCCATGGGCTCTGCATGGGAATCCTGTTGCCGTATGTGTTGGATCACCTGTCAACCCTGAATGATTTTTTTGTGGAGTCTCTTCTGCTTCCCATGGCCGGTCCCGAGACCTTTGCCATTACTGCCGGTGAGTTCAGGACCGGCAAAGTGCTTACCTTGATTCAGGAGCTGCAGTATGCGCTTTATGAATCAACCCAAAAAATGCTTCCCATGACCCTGGAAGATGTGGGCATCAAAAAGGATCAGTTGAAACCCATGGCGGCTTTATTGGCGGACTGTACTTCAAGCGATGTCTATGGGGAAGGTTGTCTGATGATTCTTGAACGCGCCCTCACGGGGGATCCCATTGATTTGAATTAACGGAGCGCCCCACATTCCAGAAGAGGATTGAGAAAAAATGGAATTACCGGCCTATTATGAATTCTGTTGCAGGGTGAAAACTATTTCGGGACATGATGTTCTGGAGAAGATTCCTGAGATACTCGGAGGTCTCGGGGCTCGATTGCCCCTGATTATTACGGACAAAGGGGTTCTTGAAGCGGGTCTTATTGATGTGGTGACATCCGTGATGAAAGACCGGGTGCCCTGTTTAAGAATATCGGGCGGATCCGTTGAATCCGACGTGCCGCCGGATTCGGATTTGACCGTGGTCAACCGCCTTGCCGGCGTTTACCGTGAAAAAGGGTGTGATGCCATCATTGCCGTAGGCGGCGGTTCGGTTCTGGATACGGCCAAGGGTGTCAACATTGTGGTTTCGGAAAACGCCACCGATTTAATGGCTTTCACCGGGACCGGCGCCTTGAAGCGGCCCTTGAAACCCCTCATTGCCATCCCCACCACATCGGGTACCGGTTCTGAAGTGACGCTGGTGGCTGTGATTGCGGATCACGAAAAAAGAAGGAAAATGTTCTTTACCAGTTATTTCCTTCTGCCCGACGTGGCGCTCCTGGATTCTCGAATGACCCTGAGCCTGCCGCCGGCCATTACTGCGGCCACAGCTATGGGCGCCCTGTCCCATTCGGTGGAAGCGTATACCTGCCTGGCCAAAAACCCGCTGAGTGATGCGTTTGCCAGGTCCGCCATGGAATTGATGCGCGACAATCTGTTTAATGTGATGGATCAGCCCGACGACAAGGGGGGACGTCTCTCCCTGGCGGTGGCGGCCAATCTGTCAGGTGTTGCTTTTTCAAACGCCATGGCGGGTATGGTCCATACCCTGGGCCATTCGGTAGGGGCGGTTTGCCGTGTGCCCCACGGCACGTGCATGGCCATACTGCTTCCCTACGGATTGGAGTACAATCTGCACAAGAATGCTCAGTTTACCTCTGAGTTGCTCTTACCGTTGGGAGGTGAGCAAATTTTTGCCAGAACGCCGAAGCATCATCGCGCCGAAAAGGTCATCTCAGTGATTCGTGACTGGAATGAACGGCTGTTTCATTTAACGAAAAATAAACACGCCCGTTGCTTCAAGGAAGTCACGGATCCGGAAGGCAATGCCATGGTTCCCCGGGATAAACTCAAAGACATCGCATTAAAAGCCATGGGTGACGGATCTATTTTTTACAACCCGGAGGAGCTGGATGTGGATGATGCCATGATGGTTTTGATCCATGCCTGGGAGGGAACACCTTTAAACCGGGATTTGATCCGGAAAGGGTAACCACCTTGGTGGTTTAACCGGAATCGGAAAAAGAAAAAAAGAATTTGGAGGTTGGGATGAAGTGGAGAACTTTGTGGCTGGGAATCGGAATGTTGTTTCTGTTGACGACCATGAGCCTTTCGGGGTGTATTGACAAATCCAAATGGCGTGCCAAAGAGGTGGGCGGGCAGCCAAACTGGCAGGACGAAAGACCCGATTACGGTGCCTAATGCCTTTCCAGCAGCTTTTAACCGAATTTTTCTCTGAGAACAGAGCGTGAGATGGAGAAAGTTTTTTCGACCTTTATCAGCGCCTTGGTGGACGGCACGCAACAGAAACCGCCCTTGGCTGGTTTTGATGTGGGTGATCAGTTCATGCCGGACCAAGACCGGGATACGGATATCGCAAGAAATATCAATGCGGCCTTTTTAGTCCTGCTTTCAGGGTGTGATCACCGGCGGTACAGCGTTGCGGAAGGATATCTTGATGCTTTGAAGGTGGGGAAAAAATGGGGGAATGTCGCACGCTTTATGAAAAACGGTGCGGCGTTGATCAATGGTGAAATCGAGAACCTGTGCCATGAGGACGATGATTTTAATAATGCTCTCCAAAAGGCGATGCGGTTCTGCACGCAGCAGGACACATCCTGGGGGGTCGGGTCACTTAAAAAAATCTGGGACGTGCTCTTTCCTGAAGGGGCCGGCTGCCTTCTGGATCAGGCGGAAAAAATCCTTTCCCTCAGGGCCAATCGACGTGTTCGTATCACAGCGCCCAATGCTTCGTCCATTGACAATCCATCGCGACAGATGCTGTTTCTGTCAAACCTGCTGGTGACAACCCCCGGGGATTCCGATTCGCCGGCGAATTTACCCTATGGGTCCCGGATGGTGGAAAAGCTGAAGCAGGTCATGGCGGAAAAGCAGCGCTATTGGTTTGATCACCCCATTCAGATCGGCGTTTCAAATGATAACAATGAAGCCATCTATGGACTCAGAGGACTTGATAACGCCATTTCATTTGAAAAGGAGAGGGGGGTTGCCCAGCCGGCGGATAAATTGACCTGCCTGTTATCCGTGTCCGTTACTCATGACGGCCTGCATGGAATTGTCAAAGACTATTTAAGAGAAGTCTATGACAGCACCGAACCTTTTTCCCACCTCAATGTTTACCTGTTCTCGGAAAATGACACGGACCGGATCTTTACAGAGATTCTTCTGCCCGCAATGGAAAAGTACATGGGCCATTCAAAAGGGACGTTTCTTCGCAGGGTATTCGGCGTTGACGGTGAATATGGACGTCATTACAGCTTCCTTAAGGCCATGAGTGCCCTCTGGCAGGTCCTGGTTGATCCCGGTGTGAAAGGCTCCTTTAAACTGGATCTGGACCAGGTATTTGATCAGGCGGCACTGGTCAAAGAGACCGGCAGTTCCGCCCTGGAGCACTTTAAAACACCGCTTTGGGGGGCGACGGGGGAAGATGCGGAGGGGAATCCTGTGGAACTTGGATTGATGGCAGGTGCCCTGGTCAATGCGGAGGATGTTCCCCGGGGTCTCTTTACTCCTGATATCCCCATTCCGGACCCCATCCCCCGGGGTGAAGCGCTGGCTTTTTTCAGCCCCCTTCCCATGGGCATTTCAACCCGTGCGGAAATGATGGCGCGTTATGACACCGCTACCCTCGACGGTGTTGATCACTGCCTGCAACGAATCCATGTGACCGGTGGAACCACTGCGGCCCTTATTGAAAGCATTCGTAAGTATCGCCCCTTTACGCCCACCTTTATCGGCCGCGCCGAAGATCAGGCCTATCTGATGGGGTCCCTTTTTACAAAACCCGACGTAAATCTGCGTTATCTACACAAACCGGGACTGATCATGCGCCATGACAAAGCGGTTTTTGCCGGAGAAGCCATTGAGGGTGCAAAGCTGGGAAAGTATATCGGCGATCTGGTCCGCATTCTTTTCTTTTCGTACTATGTGCGGGCACTGCCGTGGTCGTCCATTGAAATTAAGAAAATCATGGATCCGTTCACCGGCTGTTTTGCATCAAAACTGCCTTTCACTGCTGTCTATCTGAGGCTTTCATTTCACCTGGCGGAAATGTTTGCCCATGACCATGAAGCCGTGAACGTTGAAGGGGTTCAATTGTTGAAACAGGCCGTGGAGCGTCTGGAGAAGGTCATTGGTGAGCTGAACCGGACACCCAATCCCTTAATTGAGAAATACCGGCAGGAGAAAGAAGGATGGGACCTCTTTTATGACCTCCTGGCCCATTTGGAAGAGGCGCTTAACCACGGCGATGCGTTTGCCCTGAATCTAAGGGATCGTGCCGGAAAGGTGGTGGAAGACTGCCGCGTATAGGAACATAACCCATGCCCGGTTCAGTCACAGCACCTGCCCCGAGTGTTCCAAAAAGCTGTATCATGAATTAAACCTTTCCTGAACGATTTCCCCATCAAAAACCATTATCAAAGAAATATAATATTAAAAGTAATGTGCGATTTTGACATAGAACCGTATTGACATCTTCTATTATATGCTTACTTTTATTTCTAATACATGATTTCATGAATGTGAAAGCAGCAAAGCTGTTTGCGCATATCAAACCATAAGGAGGAAATGGGAATGAGTAAAGTAATCGGAATCGATTTGGGGACCACCAATTCATGCGTGTCCATCATGGAGGGGGGAGACCCCGTGGTGCTCAACAACCCGGAAGGCGGACGGACAACGCCATCCATCGTGGCCATTACGGACAAAGGTGAGCGTCTTGTGGGGCAGACGGCCAAACGACAGGCCACCACCAATCCTGAAAATACCGTATTCGGGGTCAAACGGCTCATCGGACGAAAATTCGAGTCCAAAGAGGTTCAGAATGATGTCAAAATTCTGCCCTATAAAATTGAAAAGGCCGCCAATGGGGATGTTCGAATCAGCATCCGGGACAAACGTTACAGCCCCGCCGAAATATCATCCTTTATCCTGAGCAACCTCAAGAAGTCGGCAGAGGAGTACCTGGGCGAAACGGTAACCGATGCGGTTATCACGGTGCCGGCTTACTTCAATGACAGTCAGCGGCAGGGCACCAAGGATGCGGGGAAGGTGGCCGGTTTAAACGTCTTGCGGATTATCAATGAGCCTACCGCAGCGTCCCTGGCCTACGGCCTGGACAAAAAGGGCGATGAGAAAGTGGCTGTTTTTGATCTGGGAGGGGGTACTTTTGATGTCTCTATCCTGGAACTGGGGGATGGTGTTTTTGAAGTTAAAGCCACCAACGGCGATACCCATCTGGGCGGGGAGGATTTTGACCTACTGCTGTTGGATTATCTGGCCGATGAATTCATGAAAGACCAGGGGATTGATCTTCGGAATGACAAAATGGCACTGCAGCGGCTAAAAGAAGGCGCTGAAAAGGCTAAAATGGAACTTTCAGGATCCCTTGAGACCAATGTGAACCTGCCGTTTATTACCGCAGATGCCGGAGGCCCGAAACACCTGGATGTCAAAATTACCCGGGCCAAACTGGAAGCCCTCGTGAATGAATTACTGGATCGTCTTGAGGGACCCTGCAGTACCGCATTAAAGGATGCGGGTTTGAGTCGGGGAGATATCAATGAAGTGATCCTGGTGGGCGGAATGACCCGGATGCCGGCAGTTCAGGAACGTGCCAAGGCGGTGTTTGGCAAAGAGCCCAACAAAGGGGTCAACCCCGATGAAGTGGTCGCCCTGGGTGCTGCCATACAGGGAGGTGTGTTGAAAGGGGAGGTCAATGACGTCCTGTTGCTGGACGTGACCCCGCTGTCCCTGGGAATCGAAACCCTTGGTGGGGTGATGACCCGCCTCATCGACAAGAATACCACCATTCCCACCAAGAAAAGCCAGGTGTTTTCAACGGCTGAGGATAATCAGCCGGCTGTCTCCGTCCATGTGCTTCAGGGAGAGCGGGAGATGGCTTCCCACAACAAGACCCTGGGACGGTTTGAACTGGTGGGTATTGCGCCCGCGCCTCGTGGCATGCCCCAGGTCGAGGTGACCTTTGATATCGATGCCGACGGCATAGTGGAGGTTTCCGCCAAGGACCAGGGCACGGGAAAGCAGCAATCCATTCGTATCACGGCATCTTCTGGATTGAGCCAGGAGGAGATTGACAATCTGATCTGCGAGGCCGAGCTCCATGGGGATGAGGACCGACGGCAGAAAGCCCTGGTGGAAGCGCGAAACGGGGCTGATGCCCTGGTTTACCAGACGGAGAAATCCCTCTCGGAACTGGGCGAACAGGTGCCGCAGGATGTGAGAATGGAAATTGAAGGGGCTGTTTCACAGCTGAAAGGCGCATTAAAAGGTGATGACACGGATGAAATCAACCGCCAGACCGAGGCGTTAAACCAGGCCGCACAGAAAATGTCGGCCAATCTGTACCAGCAGCAGGCTCAACAGGAAGCAGGTGGTTGCGGAGGAGGGTGCGGTTCGCAGGAACCCTTCGGTGACGCCTGCGGTCAGGATGATGATGTGGTTGATGCGGAATTTCGGAATGTGGCGTAAAGCTTTTTCGTTATAAAACATAAACGGGTTTTGAAAAACAGCAGGGGCGGTGATTTTATGATCACCGCCCCTTTTTTTTAAGAGCCGCTATTCAATCACGTCGGTTTTGAAAAATTCTCGGATTTGCGGGTCCGAATATCCCAGTTCCAACAGGACCTCTTCAGTATTGGCGCCCCTTGGCCCTTTGGCTTCATGGGCTTTTCCAGGGGTTCGGGAAAGTTTGGGTGCGGGAGCCGGCTGGGGTACACCGTCAATGTCCACAATGACACCCCGTTCTTTGTTGTGGGGATGTTCTTTTACCTCGTCCAGATTCAAGACCGGCGCCACGCAGGCGTCTTTCCCATCGAAGATGGCAGTCCATTGCTCCCTCGTCTTGGTTATAAAGACTTTCGCAAAACGCTCGATCATTTCGGGCCACCGCGACATATCAAACTGGTGGGGCAGGGTGCCTGGATCCAGCTCAAGGCCGGTGAGCAGCTCAGCATAAAACTGCTGTTCGATGGCCCCCACGGACATGAACTGTCCGTCTGCGGTTTCATAGGTCTGGTAGAACGGGGCGCCGCCATCCAGTAGGTTGGTTCCGATATCAAGGCTCATGAGGTTGTGGGCCAGAAGGCCGTGGAACATGACGGATAGGTTTGCGGCCCCGTCCAGCATGGCCGAATCGATCACCTGTCCTTTTCCCGACCGGGTACGCTCATAAAGGGCCAGAAGAATGCCCATGGCGCAAAGCATGCCGCCCCCCGCAAAGTCCCCCAGCAGATTGACCGGGGGAAGGGGGCGTTCCCCCTTTCTTTTGAAAAGGGAAAGGGCTCCGGAGAGCGCAATATAGTTGATGTCGTGCCCCGCCATGGACGCAAAGTCGCCCGTCTGGCCCCAGCCGGTGAGTCGGGCATAGATCAGTTTGGGATTGCGCTTTAAAGCCTCTTCAGGGCCCAGGCCGAGGGATTCCATCACACCGGGCCGGTAGGGCTCCACCAGAACGTCTGCCTTTTGAATCATCCGTTTAATGATTTTAATGCCGTCGTCCGATTTAAGGTTCACCCGCATGGATTTTTTGCCCCGGTCAAAGGGACTTTTTTTCATGATATAAGGGTTTTCAGGGACCCCTTTGGTCAACCGGTCCACGAGGGCCACATCCGCTCCGAAATCGCTCAAAAGCATGCCGCAGTAGGGAGAGGGAGCAAGGCCCGCCATTTCAATCACTTTGATGCCGTCTAAAGGTCTCATATTCTTTCCTCTAAAAAAAAGGGTTCACAAATCTCGTTGGGTGGGAGGGGAAATCATACGGCAGATAGAAGAAAGGTGTCAAGGGAAGTGATCTCGCATGAGGCGGATTTTTAAATGAGGAAAAACACCACAAAACGTCCTTTTGCTATTTCGTGCTATACTGTACGGTAGCCTTTGACTATACTGACTTAACAAACATGAGAAACGGACCGTGATATACCAGCCTGGGCAGGTTTGTTTGAAAAGAATATGACGGCCAAGGTTGTAATACGGAAAAACTGAATTAAGTTACCCGCTTGCTCCGCAAAACTGCGGTGGGGCGTTTTTTTATAGTCGCACCATCTCTTAAGAAAACTCAGGAGGTAGAAAGATGACGGATATTTCAAAAATCACGCTGTACAGTGGCGGTCACAAAGGGGCTGAGGCTGAATTCGGTAAACTTGCCGAGGCTTGGAAAATGGAAGAGGTGACCATATCATTTGAAGGCCACAATACCGAGCGCACCAGAGGCGTCCGGATACTGAGCCGGGAAGAGCTGGAAAAGGGTGATATCAGCATGGAAATTGTGTCCAAGTTGATGAAACGCACTTACTCCCGGACGGATAAGATCCGAAAAATCATCCAGTCCATTTTTCACATGGTCAATAACGGCTACCATGTCATTGCGGTCGGTTGGATACAGAAGGACAACACCGTAAAGGGGGGAACCGGCTGGGGGGTGGAATTGGCAAAACTTTTCAATCGTCCGTTGAGTGTCTATGATCAGGACCGGAAGGGGTGGTTTTCCTGGGAGAACAACCAATGGGTTGAGAGCACACCGGTGATTACTTCGGATACGTTTGCCGGAACCGGCACCCGCAACCTCTCAGATGACGGCCGGCAGGCCCTCCGCGATCTATTTACCCGTTCCTTCGGTCCTGAAGAACAAAAATAGCGAATAGGGCTTGTACCAAAATAACAAGTTGACTGATATGGAAGACTACAAAAAGGCTGCTATCCTGGAAAACGATTTCGAAGCTCAGCTGGTGACGTCCGTCCTCTCTGAAAGGGGAATTCCTCATTCCCTCCGTTCTTACCACGACACCGCTTTTGACGGGCTGTTTCAGACACAGAAGGGATGGGGAATTGTGAGTTCCCCAAGGGAACACCATGAAGAGATCAAAGAGATCCTTGCCGATTTGAGGAACAGCGATGCCGGCGACCTGGTGGAAGAACCCTGAAATCGGCAATAAGCACCCGGAAAAGATAACCGATAATCTGAGAGATCTCCGAGTGCCTCGTATTGATTGAGAAAACGGGCAAGGGAAACCGAGGGTTTGAAAAATGCGAAGACACATGAGGACTTTTATCGTTGTTTTCATGTTGGCTTTTGGTGCAACGTCGAACCCGGCGGTTTACGGATCCGATTTCAAGGAGAAGATCGATCCGTTTGCACGACCCATGATCGAGGACCAGATCGCCGTCGGATTTGTGATCGGAATTGTAAAAGACGGACAAAGCCAGGTTATCGCTTACGGGGAAACCATTAAGGGGTCCGGTATTGCGCCCGACGGTGATACGGTCTATGAGATCGGTTCCATCACTAAGGTGTTCACCGGAATTCTGTTGGCGTATATGGTGCGGAACGGTACCGCGCATCTTGAGGATCCATTACAAAAATACCTGCCGTCTTCGGTAAATGCGCCGGTGGTCGACGACAAATCCATCACCCTTGAACATCTGGCCACCCACACCTCGGGTCTGCCACGCATACCGGACAACTTCAAGCCTGTGAACCCTCTCAATCCCTACGCGGATTATACGGTGGAGCATATGTTTACCTTCCTTAATGGGCACAAACTTCGCCGGCCTCCTGGGCAATATGAATATTCAAACTACGCCATGGGTCTCCTTGGCTACGTGTTGGCGCGTCGCACCGGTACCACCTATGAACGCCTGGTGGTGGAAATTATCTGCAAACCGCTGCATATGGAAGACACGTGCATAACGGTGAACCAAGACCTGCAAAAACGGCTGTCCCCTCCCTACAACATGGCCCTGAAACCTGCTGAAAATTGGGATATTCCTGCTCTAGCCGGGGCCGGTGCCATCCGTTCATCGGTTAACGACATGATCAAATTTATCAAAGCAAATCTGAAAAGGGATGATAAACCGCTGACACGGGCGTTACATCTTTCGCATGTGAAGCGACACAATATGGAAAATGGGCTTTCCATGGGTCTGGGCTGGCACCTGGGCCGGGACGGGAATACGCTGTGGCACAATGGTGGGACCGGCGGATATCACGCCTGGCTGGCCATTTCACCGGACCGTAAGGTGGGCGTGGTGGTGTTGGCCAACACCGCCAATATGCGACTTGATGAATTTGGGGAACAGGTGACACGCATTGCCCTTGACCGGGAGGTCAAACCCCTTGAATCCCGTAAAGTTGTCAAAATGGACCCGGCCCTGCTGAAAACATACGCGGGGTTCTACTCGATCACACCCGAGTTTGGGTTGAGCGTCACGGTTGAGAATGGCGGGTTGATGGTGCAAGCGACAGGGCAGGACAGATTTCCGGTATTCCCCGAATCACAAGTGAAGTTCTTCTATAAAGTTGTGGATGCGGAGATTACCTTTGTGCCGAACAAAGGGGGCCGGGTCAATAAGATCATCCTCCATCAGAATGGACGTGATTTGGAGGCGTTCCGCAAAAAATAAGCGTCCCCTTTCGCTTAATTTAATGACCTGATTTATGCACTTTCCTGCTGCTTCCCTGAACCCAATCGGCTCAAAAAGGGCTCGATAAGGACCGATCCACAGATGACGATAATGGCCAGGATTTCCCAGGCGGTGATGGTTTGGTTTAGAATGAACACGGCCAGACAAGCGGCGATGACCGGTTTCAAATAGAAAAGGTAACTCCCCCGGGTCTGATCCGGTACGGCCGCCAGTCCTCCGATCCAGAGGAACTGGGTAATGGTGGTGTTCCAGATGCCGAGACTCAGCAAGGCGGTGATTTGTCCGGGGGGCCTCTGAAAAAGACTCAGCGGATTGACCCAGCGTCCAAAAAAGACGCCGACACCCGCCCACAGTCCCAGGGCTCCGATGGAAAGCGTCAGGGTGGTAATCCGAAGGGCGCCGTGCCGTACGATAATGGGCCGTACGACCACCAGATAGCCGGACATGGAGATGGTGCAGGCCAGGGCCATGGCCATGCCGGTCAGGTTGTTGGTGGACGTGGCCAGACGGCTCAAATAGCCGTCTGTGATGAGCAGGGTAACGCCCACCAAAGCGCAGAGACCCGTGAGAATCTTGGCTGGTGTAAAGGGTTGCCGGTTAAGCCAGAGGTTCAGCAGCCCCACAAAGATAGGGATGGTGGTTACAATGGTGGCGACCTGGGGCACTGTGGCGTAGTCCAGGGACCAGTGAAACATCAGGTAACAGAAGCTGACGCCCCAGAATGAGAGCAGAACGAGCTTGAACCCCTCCTGTCGCAGGGGCTCCAGGAGATTTCTACTGGATGGCAGAAAAAGGGAGACGACGATGAGCCCGGCGCTTCCCAACAAGAACCGCCAGACCGAAAGTTCCGGTCCTTTCACCTGGCACAGGACCGAAACGAATTCGCTGGAAGCGTGACCGATCACAGCCACAAAAACAGCGGCGTAAGCCAGAAAGGCGTATCGGTGCCAGAGCCCCATATCATACCTCCTGAGCGAACCGGATGAGCAACTCAGCCAGTTCGGCCGGTCTTTCGCCCGGTATGAGATGGCCGGCTTGAGGCATGTCAATGCGCTTGACCTGGGAGACGCGGCCACTCAGTTCAGCCACATCCGGTTCGTTGTAAAAGACATGATCCTGGAGCCCCGTAATAATCCGGGTCGGCAGATCCAGCGCTTCATAGGGGATTGCCCAATCCGATAGGCGACCGGCTTCGGCCAGGAGTTTGTAGGCGCCTGTTTTGGGATCAAGCCCGGTATATCCGTTCCCGGCCAGGAAACTGTTCCGGTTTTCTTCAAGCCAGTTTTCGTTCATTAATAGGGGTAGATAGAGGTCACGGAGCAGTTCCAATCCACCCACCTGTGCCATCTGGAGCAGTGCGTCCCCAATCCATTTCAACCGGGGACCATCGCGACGGAGAGTGTTGATGAGGACCAAACCGGCCGCCTGAAAACCTTCCAAGATGACTCGGGCGGCAAAAAGACCGCCGATGGAAAGGCCCACAAGGATCGCTTGGGATGGTTGAATTTCTTTTAGCAAACGGAGGGTATCGGATACAATGAGGGTGTCGTCGAGCGTGGTTTCGGGAGAAAAGGGGCTGTTCGTCTGGCCACGATAGTTGAAACAAAGGGTTCCATATCCGGCCTTGCGGCACTCGGGGCCGATATGCGCCTCCCAGGCCTCATGATCCCCTGTCAGGGCATTGAAAAACATGAAACTGGGCGCACCTTTTCGGTTCGGCGGGCTCCATTGGAAATACAATCCGTTTTTGTCGTCAAAATCGATCTTCCCCATTTTTCCCCCTCAATGTCACAATATTCATTTCTTTCGTTCGAAACGGTCTGTAGAAAAATTCATGAATGCCGGAGTAGTAGCGTAAAATTGAAATTGCAATGCTGTTTTCAAAGAGTTGGATATCCGGTAATGCTGCGGATTTCATTGTAAATGGGTTTTAAGCGCCCATACATTTTTAAATACACCCGCTCAAAAAGCTCCCCATACATGTCCCTGTTTTTGGGAATCGGTTCGAAAACATCGGTGATCCGGGTCATTTCGCGGACAGCTGAGGGAAAATCCGCGTGCAGCTTCAATCCGACGGCTGTATCGATGGCCGCCCCCAGAGCGGATGTTTCATAGGTGTGAGGCCGTTGGGCCGGCAAATTGAATATATCCGCGGTGATCTGCATGGCCGCGTCACTCTGGGACCCGCCGCCGGATACCCTGAGGCACTTGATTTTCACTTTGTTCTTTTTTTGCAGTGCCAGCATGCCGTCTTTAAGGGCATACCCCAGACCCTCAAGGATGGAGCGGTATATGTGGGCGCGGGTGTGCACATCGCCAAACCCGATAATGGCCCCCTTGGCATCAGCATCCGTGTTCATGCCGGGGGACCAGTAGGGCTGAAGCATCAGTCCCATGGACCCCGGCGGTATGGTTTCGATCAGTTCATCGAACAGGGCCTCAGGCGCCATATTTCGTTTTTCAGCCATTTGCATCTCCTGCAATCCGAACTGCTCCTTGAACCAGCTTACCAGCCAGAACCCCCTGTAAACCATCACTTCCGTGTTGTAGGCATCGGGTACGGCACTGGGGTAGGCGGGGGCGAAAGGCCGGATCTGAACATATTTCTCATTGGCTGTATTCACCGTCGCCGTGGTGCCGTAGCTGAGGCACGCCGTATCAGGGGAGAGGCATGCGGCCCCCAGCACTTCGCAGGCCTTGTCCGTTCCGGCGGCAATCACGGGAAGACCTTCCGGAATGCCCGTTTCCCGGAATGCTTTTGGCGTTACATATCCCAGAACAGACCCCGGTTTTATCAGCGCGGGGAGAACGGACGGGTCCATCGGAAAGAACTTCCATCTCATGTCACGGGGTTTGGACCAGGTCTGGTGTTTGAAATCAAATGGAATATATCCCACCATGTTGCCGCAGGAGTCCCGATACTCGCCGGTGAGACGATGGGTAAGAAACCCGGAGAGAAACAGGAATTTATCTGTTTTCTCCCATATCTCCGGTTCATGGTCCTGAATCCAATTACTTTTACACTCCCGGACCGCTTTTTCCACCAAGATATGCTGGCCTACGGTTTTAAGCCCCCAGCGAATCAGAGGGGAGATCCTGTGTGTATCTTCAGCCTTCCGTTGATCGAGCCACAAAATGGCGGGTCTCAGGGGCTCTCCGCTTTTATCCAGGTTGATCATGGTTGTGCGCTGGCAGGTCAGGCTGACCCCTGCTATCCGTTCCACCCGGACCTCATCCGAGTCCAACAGTTTTTGCGCCGTAACAGCCAGTTTTTGCCAATAATAATCCGGTTCCTGTTCCGCCCATCCGGGCTGAGGGGAAAAATAGGGTTCAATGGGGGTTTTAATCAATTTTAAAATATTGCCGCTGAGATCGATCACGGCAGCGCGAACAGACTGGGTCCCCACATCAAATACCAGGAGCGAGTCACGGTTTTTCGAAGATATGTTCATGGGTGCCTCACATGTACCGGGTCCAGGTCCAGGCCCAGATGACCGCCGGGGGTCATGATATGGTTGGGATCAAAATGCTTTTTCAAAGCCCTTAACACATCCATTTGCTCTTTTCCCAGGTGGGCCTCCATCCAGGGCGCCATCATACGGCCAATACCATGGTGATGGCTCAAAGAACCCCCGTATTTTTGGATATGGTCTATGATGCCGGCGTGAAATTGACGATATATATCAACGCTTTCAAACCGACCTATAAAAATGAAGTAGAGGTTGGTGCCGGTGGGGTAAAAATGAGATGCATGGGTCATGCAGATGGTCTGAGGTCGCTCTTTGATGTACCGCCTCACGCCCTGGTGCAGTCCATGTAGTCGATCCCAGGCAACAGACGTCTCCAGGGTGTCGATGGTAATGCCGTAATCATTTAAGTCTTCTCGCATATAGGGCTCGGTATAGCGGGTCTTTTCCCACTTTCTCGCGCCGTACCCTCCCAGATAGATGGCGCCGAAGGTCCTGGAGAGCTGCCGGATTTTACGTTTCACAAGCCGGGTATAATCCCCGTCGCCTTCAACCGTGCCCAGGCAGAGACACCTTTGCATGGGTTTGAACCCGCGCTTTTTAAGGAATATGTTTACCGCTAAAGGTAACCCATAAAGCCTGAGTCCCCGGTCCGTCTCTTCCGGGTCTGAAATTCGATATACGGCAGGTTGTCCGAATTCCCCCTGTGCCATTTCACGGGCCGAATCCACCGCTGCGTGCCAGGTGGGGAACATAAAACTGAAATACTGTCTGTTTTCAGGATAATACCGGAACACCTTCATGTTGATTTCCACCAGAACACCGAAAGTCCCTTCCGAGCCTTTCATGATATCGTTCAGTTTGGGTCCGGTGGCGGCGGCAGGGTAATCCAGGGTCTTGAAATTACCCGAAGGGGTAACATATTCCTGGCTGATGACCATATCCGCTACATCCCCGTAATATGTGGATGCCTGTCCGGATCCCAGGGCCGCCACCCAGCCCCCCACTGTGGAGTGCTCGAAAGACTGGGGAAAATGACCGCAGGTGTAGCGTGTTTTTGACATAAACCGTTCCGGGGCCCGATTCAGGGCCGTTTCATAGTCCGGGCCCATCATCCCCGGTTGAACCCTGGCTGTCTGGTTGGTCTCGTTTAATTCCAACAGCCGGTTCATATGGGTGCCGAGTGCCAGCGTGATCCCCCCTTTTACCGGCCGAAGACCGAGGGTCACCGATGAACCCCCTGAAAACACATAGACGGGGATATGCGCGGTATTGCAGTACTGAACAATTTCACCAACATCGTCCTTGTGGCGCGGATGGACCACCAGATCTGAGATTTCACGGACGTGTCCTCTCGCCAGTTCCATCATTTCTTCGCTGGTTTTTCCGTAGGCGTACTTTACCCGTTCATATACATCCGTTGTGACGTTATCCGGACCAACAATTTTTGTCAAATTTTCAATATGTTTCGGCGACAATATTAAGTCACGTTCCAGGTCTACGGGGTTACGGCCTTCATGGGTCTTATTCCTGAAGTCATGATCCGTCATGCCCAATTCATTTTTCAGCATGGTGACCCACTGACGGCTTGGATGCTTGAATTTCCCCGGGTCGCCATACTTGAAGATGGATCGGTAGCTTTTTTTCGGAGGCGGTGTTTCACTAAAGTCAGGTCGCATCCTTTTTCCCTTGAGCATCTATAGACTCCTTAAAAAAGGCAGTAATTTCCGGTTAGGTACTTGCATAAACTTTTGGAATTGCGCACCTTTTTAAATTTGGCCCGCCCGTTTCGTTCTTGGCGGTCCGGGTCTCGTTTTTTATTTTAATGCGGAG
>Ga0208901_1000143_pt1 | contig 49074 bp, 45 predicted proteins | sample AntAceMetag02UKF_FD_184764 | JGI IMG/M metagenome (GOLD analysis project Ga0208901, IMG submission 184764) | Saline lake microbial communities from Ace Lake, Antarctica - Antarctic Ace Lake Metagenome 02UKF (SPAdes) (version 2) | ecosystem: Environmental > Aquatic > Non-marine Saline and...
CTTTAATAATCTCCCGTGATGAATTATAACTCCATTCACAGGATATTAACGAGTCCCAAAACCTTCAACTTTTTCATTGCAAAACTGGGGAATTTCACTTTGCAATAGTGGGGAATTCCTGATTGCAACTTTGGGGATTTCTATTATGCAAAAAACAGACCTCGCATGCACATACTACAATCATCACTCAGTGAACTCAAAGAAGAATTTGCAAATTCCCGAAAAAGTGACGAGCGTGGGCCGTGGTTCGCATATACCCTGCTCGCAATCATTCTTCCATTTACTTCGTCAAGGACGTCCAATCTTCTTCGGGCACTTGAAATCGTATTCGGGTTCTCCATCAGGAAGAAAAAATATTATCATATCGATATTCCCTCGCTCCATTGCCAGTATTGATGCAGGGGAAAAGAATGTTGCCAATAGAAAAAATCCCATAAGAAAAGACAATTTTGTTCTTAATGTAAATACAAAAAAACCTATCACATAGAGAATGATGTTGATCAAACCGAAATAGACCCCAACACGCTGATCGAGCTTGAAAAATACTGCAAAGTGTTGCCAGATTCTCGGGCAGTTCATTGTTCTGTTCCAAGGATCACCAGGATTGGCAATTAGGGGGTCTAATCCCTGGGCTATCGTATCTTTACCCCTGTAATAGTTCTTATGTCGGCAAAGCAGGGATGCATGGTCGGTGTATTCCAGACAACATGCAAAATATTTTCATAACCAAAGACCATAAACAACAAACAAATCACGGCCAAGAGACTAAAAAACAGAATAGAAAAAAAAATTACTCATATACTCATTCCCTTAAACTTCCACTCTGGAATCATCTTAATAATCAGCATCACCCAACGCCACATCCACTTCGTATAAAGCACATTTTTGCCCTTCTGCTGGGCCTTATAGACAGCTTCTGCCACCTCTTCAGGCTGAGCCGTCAGCTTCTCAGGCAGATCCATTCCCTCTGTCATCTTGGTCGCCACAAATCCTGGCTTCACTGTCAGCACATATACTTGTGCATCATGGAGCCTGTTGCGTAGGCCGGAAAGGTATGCTGTAAGTGCTGCCTTGGCAGAACCATAGATGTAATTACTTTTACGTCCACGATCACCAGCAACTGAACTGATCCCAACCATGAAGCCACTGCGTCTATGCTCAAAGTCCTTGGCGATGATATTGAGCAGACTCACCACACCCGTATAATTGCTATCCATGATAAGCTTTGCTTCATCAAAATCTGTCTGAGCTTTTTCTTGGTCTCCCAGATAGCCTACAGCGGAGATAACACCCAATGGCTTCTCTGCAAGTTGCTCATAAAAAGCCTGATGACTTTTATAATCCAAGATATCAAGTTCGACTATTTTTACTGTTCTTTGCGTTCTGACTGTGACGTCATTAGCAAATTCTTCCAGCTCACCTGCATTTCTGGCAGCAAGATAAAGATCATACCCATGTTTTGCATATTCTCTCGCTGTTGCCTTGGCAATGTCACTCTTAGCACCGATGATTAATATGTAGCTCATTATTTATATACCTACTCGTTTTGATTGCAATGACTGGAACTTCGTGTCCATCTTGTTTTCTTTTCTGAATTGCCTGAAAGTATTAATATATGGATAACCTTTTTCAAAGACCTCTTTACTGACACGTACATCTTTGGTGAGATAGATGCGGCCATTGTACTTAACAACGATTTCATCGAGTCTGTCGAGGAGGTCAAAGAGCCCTTTTTCTATCTTGAAATCGAGCGCAAGGCTATACCCCTCTAATGGAAAGGAGAGATAGTTCTCATTGGCTTTACCATAGAGTTTAAGTACCGCAAGGAATGAACCTTTGCCTGAGTCCGAGATCTCTTTCAAGATTTCCTCCAAGCCTTGGAAGCTATGTTCTTTTGGCAATATGAACTGATACTGCGTAAAACCGTTCTTGCCATAGATACGGTTCCAGTGACCAATGGCGTCCAGTGGATAGAAGAAAGTATCTATATCGACTCTCTGTTTAGAGACCCTCTCTTTGACTTTTCCGTAATAGAGCCAGTTAAAAGCTCGTACACTCCAGTTGTTGAGTGCAAAGGACGGGAAGTTAAAAGGGATAGAGATTTGACTTTTTTTCTTATAGTCGAGCTTGCCATCATCTCTAAAGTCACCAACCATTAAGAGACATTTACCTATCTTGTCACCTTTTGCTAGGCAATCTATCCATGCTACTGAATACGGTTTATCCAGATACTTTTCAAAGGCCTGGAAGGTCTCTTTGAGGTTCTTGGTTTTAATGGTGGTTTGATTTAAGTATTTGGAGTTAATCTTTTTGAGGTAGATCTTGGCATCAAGGATGACGCCGGTCAATCCATTACCACCACATGTGGCCCTAAATAGTTCTGGAGTGGTTTCGTTGGAACAGGTAACAGATTCACTCTCTGATAGCATAATGTTGAATTCCTTGACACACTCACTGAAACAGCCTTCAACATGATGGTTCTTTCCGTGAACATCTGAAGCAATGGCGCCACCTACCGTGATAAGTTTGGTGCCTGGCGTGACTTTGAGAAACCAACCTCTAGGGACGAAGGATTCCAATATTTCCGAGAGAAGGACCCCGGCTTGCACATGCAGCAGGCCACTTTCTTCATCAAAGTCGATGAAGTAATCATGAGGTTTGACATTGATAATATTAGAACTTAGCGCACTGTCCCCGTAGCTTCTGCCATTGCCGTAAGGGATCAGTTCATTATGTTCTTTAATGATCTGGCTGAGGATCTTTTCGTTGTCGTATTGATAGACTGCGTTTTTGATCTTGGGATACATCCCCCAACTCATGAGACTCATGGCACTATTTCCTCTTTATGAATAAAGACGTACTTCTTATCTAATAGATATTTGGCAAACGAACACGTAAGGATGATATACTTGAGAACACTCATACGTAGATGAGGCCAGTAAAGGTGGCGATCCAACCGACAAGTGTGCATTGGATGAAACGATCTTTCAGGACAATCTGAGTAGGTGAGCCGCTGTCTTTAAGTACAAAGGTAATCAGCAAGTATCGCATGATTCCTAAGATGACAAATAACACGGTCAGGTAGAGATGTTCACTATTGAATTTCTCCACTATCTCTGTGGAAGTACAATAGTTGGTATAGGCAACAATAACGACGGAAGCCATTATTCCCATAGCCGTATCTATGAATTGCAAGCTATAGCCGTCTATGACCTTACGCATCTTTTTTCCTGTATCAAGGTAGATGAGGACATCATCCCTACGTTTGGCTAGTGCCATGAAAAGCGCTAACAAAAATGTCATGATGATAATCCACCTTGAAAGGGGAACATCTGTAGCTGCCGAACCAACAAAAATGCGGAGGACAAAGCCGATCGCAATCGTTGTGACATCAAGAATAGCGACGTGCTTGAGGTAAAGGCTATAACAGACGTTCAGGATGATATAAGCAACAAGGATACTCACAGCCAGCATGTCAAGCGTGGACATCAATCCCATACCGACAACAAACAGCAGAAGCATGATGTTTATTGCCTGTGGTTTAGTGATCGAGCCTGAAGCCAGGGGACGGGTTTTCTTTTTCGGATGTTGCCTGTCCTCTTCAATATCGTGAAAGTCGTTTAGCGTATAAATGGCACTCGCAGTCAGAGAAAAAGCTATGAATGCTATCGTAGCACTGAGTAACGCCGCTGTATCAGTGATCTTCATGGCAAAAAAAAGAGGCAGGAAGATGAATAGATTTTTTATATATTGCTGAGGGCGCAAGAGTTTGATGATATTTAACATATTTCGACTAATTCATGATATTGGTTCAGGGCGTATTAGCTGCCCAGGTAGCTGGTCTATATTTTGCAATATTTTTCATAAATATATATAAAAATTGTTCTATTAGAGCAACACAATTCTGCGGTTTTTCAGATATCCCTTCACAATGAGAGATATCCGTAAGTAAGCTCACATATTTCCAGTTTATTGCGTAGCTTGAGTTAATACTCCGCCCCTTGGGGCGTCCAATTGTAGTGATATGGTTTGCTGAGCTTTTTCTAAAGCGTCTCAATACCCCGTTCGCTTGCGGCGGGGTTATTTATCATAACTGAAACTTGCGTCCATCATATCACAAATTGAAGAAAGCTGTCCGATACCAAATCGCACCAAATTATTTGGGCTGCTAATCTTACAAAACGTTAGGCGCTATGGTTGATATCACGACACAGGCGTGCCGCCTCAGGTTAAATATTTTCAATGCCAATAGGAAGAATTTGATAGTTTCGTCTGGTGAATATATTTCCTCATGCTCTAAATGGCTGTTCGTGTACCAATCGGCCTACGAATGATTCCGAACCGATCAACGATTGATGACCGGCAGTGATGATCGCTTGGGTGTCAGCGGCTGAATACTTTACACCTTTGCAGAGCACGCTGATAAAGCATTCCCATCGTAACAGCTGCGCCAGCAAACAGCCCTCCTGAATATATCAGTGCCTGTCCCCATCTGCCGCTTTCCACCCCGTAAACGAGCCCACCGCAAACTATAACCACCGCCGCAATACAAAATTCGAAAGCAACCAAGCTTTTTATAAGCCTCAAGTCCTGTTCATTACCTATTGAATTCGACATAAGATCTCTCCTTTATATTTTTAATATTCACTCGGCAGCAGTACCGTTGTGTAGGTTTCTTTTTCAGCCAGCAAGGTCTGAATCCAGATCTTTGATTCTGAAGTTTTAGGACACGGAAAGACTGACATCACCATGCCTTCACCTTGCCTTATTGCAACCGCATTCAATTTGAGATCATCTGACGTTGCCATGACTCCTAATTCCAGTTCTTCGTCGGTAAGGATTGCGCTGGCTAGTTTCCCAACGTCGCCAAAATCACCGATTCCGTGCCGCATCAGCAAATCGAGGTAGTTAATTTCCCGATCTTCGCAGAAGGTGAGTGCACCTCTTGTGATAACGGCTCTTCCAATTCTGAATTCTTGTCCGGTAATCTGTGTTTCATTTAATATCATGGGTATCTCCGCTGTATTAATTAACTCTTTAGTTTGTTAGGTGTAGTAAGATTATACTTTGCAGGGATAGTGTTGCAACAAAATAATATCGTTATTTCAGCAAGATACGTTATTTTTGACTGTACGTTCTGGCAGGGGCGTTTATACTATGAATGGATGGTTTATAGATACCTAAGTGTTTGAACTTAAATCAAATAATCAGAAGAAAAACGAGGAGAACGATTCAATGAAGATCAAAGCTAAAATCTACACCCGTAAAAATGACTCAGGTACACATTACGCCCGGATTATCCTACCTAAAGAATTGCGAGCATTTGTCTCCAAAACCGCTGTCTGGAGATCTCTGTCTACAAAGGATGTTGAAGAGGCTCACAAAGCAGGCGTCGTGACTGCTGTCGCCACAAGGTTGGTTTCTCAGGAAGTTTGTGACTCTTTCCTTAAAGATGAAAATGCGGTGATAACTGTTGACGTCGAACTTGTTGGTGAAAAGGTTGACCTTGATAAAATCACGGGAGAAGTTGCCCATGAGAACCTCATAGCAATGGCTGAATCGTTACGGGCGTCGTTCGGCATCTCTTCCAGAGACAATCGCTCATCCGGGAAACCTTCATGTGGATCGAAAACTCCGAAACCTTCTCCAAAGCTCAGGACAGGTGATGCAGATAAAATTGCCAGGAAGAAATCAGTTACTGATGAACAGATCCCCTCGACTCAGACCGATCCAATGCCGCCGTCAGATGATGAGGTGCGGAAATATATTAAAAAACGGACCCATGGCCTCTATCGCTTCCGCTATTGGATACCTCTGCGATTGCAGAAATTGATCGGTCAGCGTGAGGTCAGGCGATCTTTAGGGACCAATAATCGAGAGGAGGCAATTGAAAAAGCTCGGCCCATTTTAATAGAATTAAGAGCAATGTTGTTGCGGTATCAAAATACCAACTGCTCGGCTTAAAAGTTGAACCTCCATTGTATGCGGCCTCTCCCCAAGCAAGCATGACGCCGCATGCTCATTTCTTTGTACTCTATCCGCTATTCCGCAAACATTATACTCGAATCATTTTCAGTTTTTTTGATATTCACTCACAGCTTTCACATCACTGCGATCTGCGCATTTAAAACATCGTCCACAAAAAAAACCATAGGTTGAAGTTAGGCATTTGGGATGGTATTAAGTGAAAGGACTTTTAATCAAAGTTTGAACTGTAATTTTTATCTATTATTTAAACCAAAACTCACTGGTGGGAAAATGGCGAGAAAAAATACACCGTTGGCTAGAAAGATTATGATCAAAATGATTTGCAATACTGATGCGACCACTAATCAGGTCAATGCAGCGATAGGGGGAGATGGTAGTAAGATATCTGAAAGTAGCCGCAAGTCAGTTAAAAGTGCATGCGAAGACTTTGAAAAATATCCTGAATTCAAACAAGAATGGATTGATTCTCCTTTGGACGGCACCGGATATAAAGTATTGCTCGAAAAATATAAAAAGATGTTCCCTGATAGATGAGTTTTCATTATTCACCATGGCTGGATGATTGTCATCCCCGTATAGTGTTATGTTTCTGATGCAAGTTGACAAAAAAATCCTGTCTGTATCACTGGTTAGGTTGTGAGGATTATCACCCCGGATATGTCAACTTTCTGCACCTGGGTACTGTTCTCGTGCTGTAAATATTCAACATGTACCAGATTCAGCAACCTCTCCTGGGTCGATTTCCTTCTCAATCCGTGTTGTGATTTTTAAGTCACGTCCGCTCGCATGCTCTCGTCTCTCAAACCATTGATTTTTACGGACCTGCTCTTCTGTGTTTACCCTGCAATATTCAACAATCGATTGCTCGGTAACTCCTCCATTTATTACTGATTGACATTAAACACACTGGTTGGTTTTATATGTCTAATCTTTAAACGAAAAGATCACGAAGTTTCGCGTGGTTATAATGTAGGGGAGACTGAACGGGTTTTTTTTTGGAGTTAATCTACTGAGAGGTGGCTGGGGCTGGTACTTTGTTGTGGTTGAATCACAATGTTAAAAGATTACGCCAGCATATTCTATGCTAAAATAGACCATAGGATTTAATCAACACAAGGAACAACAGTATGTCTCAAGAAGCCTTGCATCGTTTGGAAATAAGCCGAAAAGAGCTGCTTGATCTGGGTTTAAGAAATCCTTTGATCAATCACCGTCAGCGTGCCAAACAGGTTAATGTGGTTAATGAACTTTCAACTGAAATTTACCGCATACTTGTTATCGAAGGGCGGAAGATGACATTTGATGCCATGACCGAAAAAGACATCGAGAAACTCACTAATGGCGAAAAGGCTGAAGACGATAATACAAAAACATTTGGTCAAGAAACCTCTCTTGAACAACCGGAAGAGGTAAACAATAACCAACGCGCAACACGCCATATTGACACAAAGCTTCAAACCAATTTGTTGTCCCAAAAACTTCAAACGAGATTACTTTCCATTCATAATGATGCACGGACTTATATAGAAGAGCAAGGTGTAAATATATTATACCTTGCTCTAGGATTTCTACATTGGTTCGAAGCACCATCTTCAGAAGAGCCTCGACGGGCTCCGCTCCTGTTGATTCCGGTTGAAATCACTCGTGCTAGTGCTCGAGAGCGGTTTCAAATATGCTTCACCGGACAAGAAATAGGTGACAATTTATCACTTGCCGAAAAGTTAAGAACCGAATTCAACATTGAGCTCCCTCTGTTAGAAGATGAAGAAACTGAAGATATCACATCTTATTTTGAGTCTGTAACCGATGCAATTAAGTCTGAGAAACGATGGACAGTTGTACCCAATGAAATAACCCTAGGTTTTTTCTCTTTCGGTAAATTCCTAATGTATAAAGACCTTGAACCAGAGGCTTGGGCGAAAAATGGTAAGAACAAAGGTTTGTCTATTCTTTATTCTCTTTTAACTGATGGTTTCGGGCATTCAGAAAGTGCATACGATGAAAATACTCGCATAGATGAAGTTCTGTTGCCTAAAGATACAAATCAAGTCAAGGATGCAGATAGTACGCAAATTTTAGCAATTTTAGATGTTGAAGCAGGCCACAATTTGGTGTTGCAGGGACCACCAGGTACTGGTAAATCCCAGACTATTACTAATATTATTGCGGAATCAATCGGCAAAGGGAAAAAGGTACTTTTTGTATCCGAAAAAATGGCTGCTTTAGATGTGGTTAAAAGTCGCCTCGATGAAATAGGACTTGGGGATGCAGTATTAGAACTGCATAGTCACAAAACAAACAAGAAGAAGGTATTGCAAGAATTTGACCGCACTCTGCATCAAGGCCGCCCGGTAGTAGATAGTCCTGCTGACGATATAAAAACTCTGACGGATCTACGCGATGAACTTAACAAATATTGCCATGGGATTAATTTTCCGATAGGAAAATCAAAAACAAATTTTATCAATGCATTGGGGTTTGCGCTAAAAAAACATCCAGGTGAACTTGCAGCGAAGTCTTTTGCCTTTGGCCACATGGCAAATTGGACAGAATCAGATTATCGATCGGCTAGAATGCTAGTTGAGAAGGTTGATCGCCATCTTACAGACACGGGGCCCTACAAAAAGAACCCCTTCAAGGCAAGTAAATTAACTGAATTTCTACCTTCACACCGTCCAGCTCTTGAAAATGCATTGAAAGAAGGTGAAACAGCCACCGAATTACTTTTAGTGGATGCACTTGATTTAGCCAGTGCAATGGGATTAGGCACACCGGAAAACAGATCTGAGGTTGATGTACTTTGCAGGGCTGCTCGTAGGTCAATGGAAGCGCCACATTTAGAAGGATTGGCTCTCACATCCGGAGAATGGCAATTACGACGAGACGATATCCGAACTTTGGTTGCTGCTGGCAAAAACCTGCACAAAGCTCATGAGCGATATGATGAGTGGCTAATCGATGAGGCTTGGAAGCAAGACCTGATAGAAGTGCGACAACACTATGTCAACACAGGGTATAAATGGACACGTTTTTTTTCGGGTAATTATCGTAAAGCAAAGCAGCGATTACAAGGTTTGTGCCGCAAACCTCTTCATAAGAAAGTATCTGACAGTATTGAAATGATCGATATAATCCTCGATTCTCAAAAGTTTCAGAAACAGTTTCGAGAGTTATCAGGCTTAGGTGCGACCCTGTTTGGTGCTCAATGGAAAAATGAAGAATCGGATTGGGAAGTAATAGAACAGCTATTTGAGTGGATTGTAGTGCTGTATCGTGACATGGGTGACGGGACCATACCCGAAGGAATAGTAAATTTTCTTTCAGGTTCACCCAAATTAGACGATCTCAAGGAAAAAGTACTAGAAGTAGAATCAAACCTAGAGAAACATGCATGCAACATTGAACTGGTTACCGACTTGCTCCAGCTAAAGATAAACGACGAAGCCAAGACTCACTGGGGGATGCCACTTGCAAAACAGTCTAAAAAGTTGGCGCATTGGCATAAGCACCTAGATAGTCTTTATCATATTGTTCGCTTCAATTTACTTGCTGAAGAATTATTATCACATGGTTTGGATTTTATAATTTCATTTTCCAAAGAATGGGAACATGATAGAGGAGTACTTGTTCAATTATTTGATTATAGTTGGTTCAATGGTCTGGTAGAAAAAGCGTATATCGAAACCCCCAGTATAAAATTATTCGACCGGGTACAGCAGTCTCAAATTCTTCAAGAGTTTAGACGGTTAGATCATCTTCTTTTCCGCCATAACCAAGTACGATTGGCTGCACATCACTGGAGCACTCTCCCAAATTTGAGCAATGGCGGAGAACTACACATCATCAATCGCGAAATAAATAAAAAACGCCGGCATATGCCAATTCGGAAGCTGATAAGTGAGGCCGGAAGGGCTATCCAGGCGATCAAACCTGTGTTTATGATGAGTCCCATGTCCATAGCCACCTATGTGCCTCAAGGTTCTGTTCAGTTTGATTTAGTAATTTTTGATGAAGCAAGTCAAGTTAAACCTGTCGACGCTTTTGGTGCTATAATCCGGGGTAAGCAAACAGTAGTCGTTGGGGATAGCAAACAACTACCACCGACTAGTTTCTTTGATAGTCTGATAGAAAGTGATGATGAAGAGGACTTTGATAATATTGGAGATACTGAAAGTATTCTTAGTCTTTTCCTTGGGAAAGGTGCACCTGAAAGAATGTTGCGTTGGCACTATCGTAGTCGACATGACTCACTTATCGCCGTATCAAATCATGAATTTTATGATAATCGTCTATTAGTATTTCCAAGTCCAGGTGGCAACAAGATCGCGCGTGGACTGAGATTTCATCATTTACCTGAAACTGCTTATGAAAGGGGAAAGACGCGATCCAATCCCAAAGAAGCCAAGGCAGTGGCGCTGGCTGTCCTAAAACATGCTAAATCGTATCCAGACCTCACCTTAGGTGTTGTTGCTTTTAGCACCGCTCAGCGTGATGCAATAATATTCCAGCTCGAACTGCTTCGTAGAACTGATCAAAGTTGTGAATCCTTCTTCAACGACAGAACCCATGAACCTTTTTTTGTTAAAAACCTCGAGAACGTACAGGGGGATGAAAGGGACGTAATCTTTATTAGTATTGGTTATGGTAAAACAGCCGAAGGATATATGGCTATGAGTTTTGGGCCATTGAATAGAGATGGAGGGGAAAGGCGATTAAACGTTCTGATATCCAGGGCTAAACTTGCTATGGATGTTTTTGCAAACTTTACAGCCGATGATTTAGACTTAAATCGATCTAAATCTCGTGGAGTTGTTGCTCTCAAAACTTTCCTTACATTCGCTAAAACAAAAAAATTGCAACAACCTTATAGCACAGGAAAAGAACCAGACTCACCTTTTGAGGAAGAGGTCATTAAAGCATTAGTTCAAAATGGCATTGAAGTAGAACCACAAGTTGGGACATCTGGTTTCTTCATAGATTTAGGAGTGGTCGACCAGAAAAAACCAGGTCGCTATATTCTCGGTATTGAATGTGACGGAGCAACCTACCACAGTTCCCGTTCAGCTCGAGATAGAGATAGATTGCGGCAGGAAGTGCTTGAAGGATTGGGTTGGAGGTTGCACCGAATATGGAGTACCGATTGGTATCGAAATCCACAGAAGGAACTGGAAAGGGCATTAATCGCCATTCAAAAGGCAGAACAGGATGACAGCAATGGGGTGGGAGTTACTGTAAAGAAAAAAACAACTCTCAATAATATCGAAATCGTACGCGAAGAAGATACACAACAGGGCGCCGAGCCCATAAACGTTTCTGCTCTTTATCGACGAGTGTTCTTAAATCTCCAACTAGGAGATATTGAACTTGGCTCATTTCCACCTGAGCAATTAGTAGCATCTATTCGTGAGGTGGTAGACGTTGAGTCACCTATCCATATAACAGAATTAACACGACGCTTAATAGAAGGTGCTGGTTTAAAGAGATCTGGGAGTCGAATCCAAAAGACAGTAAAGGCAGCACTTGCCATTGGTAAAAGTAGTGGCATAATCACCCTACAAGGTGATTTTATATGGAATCCTGATATGGAACACCCGGAAGTCCGTGATCGATCAAACCTTGATGCAGGATCAAAGAAGATATCATTAGTTTCGCATGAAGAGATTAAACTCGCAATTTTTCAAGAAATTGAAAAAGGTTTCACTCTAAGTAGAGATGATGCTATTTCGAGTGCTGCACGTGCTTTAGGATTCCATCGTGTTACCGCTCAGTCAAAAAAAGTTTTTGATATGCAAATTGTCGAAATGGTTGAAGCGGGATCTCTCGTTTTTAATAACGAGATATTATCTATCTCCTAAGTACATAAGTATAAAGGATCTATCGGTTGAACGAAAAAAAAAACACAACACACACATGACTCCACAATCAGAATCACCATTCAAAACGACACAGCCAAACTAAAAAAATGGTAATATGGGGATACGATATTATTTGCTGAAAATTAGTCTTCTAGATATAGAACCCGAAATTTGGAGAAAATTTGTTGTGCCAGCTAATATAACACTGGATAGGCTTCATGACGTTATCCAGATCGTGATGGGATGGAATGATAGCCAGGGATGCAGGTATTCATCTATTGTTGCAGTTGCGCGGACAATTAAAATGACTTGAGGTAGACCCTGCAGACCGCAATAAATACTATTAGTATCAAAAGTAAGTTGACGTTGTGTTAGACTAGGAAGACCATTTGAAAAAGAATGATCTGGATGACTGCTGCCGGAAATTCTTGAAAGGGTGGTCTCGTCACTTAAGTCAACAGAGTGAGGTGCCGGTTCGATTCCCATCGGATGATGGAAAGACTCCTTTACAGTGTAAGGAGATCGATTATATTAAGATTACACAAAAATTACACAAACTGTTACACAAACGGTTACACATCCGAATGCTGAGTTGTTTGTGAAAAAGCAACAATAATAACTGCTTCGGTTGGTTTGGTGTCGTTGACACCTCCTCCGACCTTCGGTACCAATGCCAAGAGCCAATACGTTGAAATGTTGCATTATTTCAATGTATTGGCTTTCTTTTTTTTGAGCTACTCTTGGCGTCCGGTTTGTCGGTTGCATATCGGCTTGCACACTCCTGTACATCTCCAGTACATAAGATGCTCAGTAAGTTCCTTACCGTAATCATCTGAAATTGCTTGAGCAGCAAGGGTGTTGAAATCGTGGATACCATGATTCGAAACCCAACGGGATAGCCTCATGTCCAGTTCGATTAGGACCTCCGCAGCATCTGCTATTTTCTGGACAAAATACATTCATTTCAACTCTTGCTAATTATTGGTGCGCGTCACCGTGACATATAAGGGTATGCCTTAAATATATTTTATTCGGCGACTCAGAAGTGGTTCCCTTTGTTTGAACAGTATCTTCTGTTTTTAAGTGGATTCTCTGCTGTTTTTTATACTGCCATTTCAATCATTGGCAGCATTCCAACATAAGCCTCTTCAGGGGTTTTTCTGCCCAAGCTTGAATGAGGCCTGAATTTATTATACCAATCCATATATTCCGTAATGGATTTTCTCGCTTCAATAACTGAATCATAGGCATATAAATATACCCGTTCATACTTCACAGATTTCCACAGACGCTCAACGATAACATTATCACGCCAAGCTCCACGTCCATCCATACTGATTTTACATCCATTGTTTTTCACAGCTTGTACAAACTCATCCGCCGTAAACTGACTACCTTGGTCAGTATTCACAATCTCTGGACTACCATGGCGAGTAAACGCCTCTTGCAACACATCTACAGCATGGCAGGACTCCAGAGTAATCGCCACCTTTGACGACAATACCTTGCGACTAGCCCAATCCACAACAGCAGTCAAGTAGACGAATCCTTTGGCCATTGGAATATAAGTTGTGTCCAGTGCCCAAACCTGATTGGCCTCCTCAATAACAAGATCCCTCAATAAATAGGGATAAATTTTATGGCCAGGATGTTTCTTACTGGTGTTTGGTTTTTTGTAAAGTGCCTCAATACCCATACGTTTCATCAATGTACCAACATGCTTGCGACCGACATCGAACCCTTCTCGATTAAGCTGATCACGAAGCATACGAGCACCCATGAACGGGTGCTCTAGGTGCAGTTCGTCAATATGACGCATGAGCTCCAAATCAACTGTATTGACTGGTTTGGGGCGATAATAAACACTTCCCCGGCTAATACCGACCAGTTGAGCTTGGCGACTAATGGATAAGGCATGATCACGGTCAATCATTTTCTTGCGCTCAGCAATCCCACCTTGGTGAGCGCCCCTTCTAAAAAATCATTCTCAACCGTCAGTTGACCAATCTTGGCGTGTAATACTTTCAAGTCAACAGGCTGTTCCGTAACTGCATTCTTACCGAACACATCTGCTGCTCCTTCACTGAGTTGTTTCTTCCAGGTTGTAATCTGGTTGGGATGCACTGCAAATTGTTGCGCTAACTCAGCAAGCGTCCTGTCTCCGGCCATTGCTGCCAATGCCACTTTAGATTTGAACAATGGTGAATGCGTTCGTCTCGTTCTTTTTGTCATCTTCTGCTCCATTCGTTAGTCCCTCGGGGACTGGTAAAGGTAGCAGATTACCCACTTATAGGCTTGTTCAAATTATTGGGGCCACTTCTGTGTGGCAATGAGGATTTTCGTTCGTGGTGACTCCTGAAGAAGTCTCGTATGACGAGAGAAGCCATAGGCCGATTTTTTTGAATAGCCCATGTCAACTCCCACCTCACCTCCTAAACGCCGCTTGATCCTCTTCTCAGCCTCCAGCAAGCCAGCCTGTTTCACGGCCTCCGGTAAGGCAGCAAAGCGTTCCGGAAAATAATGAAAATCGTTATAAGCAAATAAGTTTTTATTGCTCAAACGGTAGATATGAGTGGCACTAGCTTGAAACACCGGAATATCACGACTCACTGCTAGGCGCAAGGGAATAGCCAGATTATAGACACAGTGACTCACATTAATGGCAAGCACCTGATTATTATCAAGGAAATCTTCCCAAAACACGAAGAGCTCGATTGAGTCAAGAAGATACGCTTTAAACTCTTCCAATCCTAGGTCAATAGTTGGCTTTTGATATTTTTTCAGATAGGAGTCATAGAAGAGATTCCCTACGGCAACATCATTAATACATAGCGCCTCCAGATCTTGCTTGCTCTTTAGTTCACTGTGGATACCATCAAAAAGTTTTCTGGCCCTCTTCCTTTGACGAGAAGTGATTTTGACACTGACAAATTCTTTCACCCCAAAGGATTTATAAATACCATAGGCAGCTGGTTCAACTTTTTTCTTCAATCTGAGAAGCACTTTTTGCATACAACTCGGTTCAGACTTCACACCATAGGCACAAATAGTTGCCGAATTCTCTGTGGCTAAAACATTCGCTAGATAACTATAAGCAATATGCGATGAGTGCATCTCATTAAATTCAAAAAGAACCAGAGGGACGGAGGCCTTCATAGAGGTCTCTCTGGAGAAAACCCTCTTATTATGTTCAATAAACTTCTTTATAACTGATTTATTTTCAACTTCCATAACTACAATATTGATCAGAAAAACAATCACACTCCAGCAAATTTCGCAAAATAAAGAACATCCGTAGGTACACCATCCACAATTTCATGTTCCCTGCGTCTGCATTCCAATTCCATCCCAGAACGCTCCATGAGACAGAGCATCCCTTTATTCCTCGCAGATGTGCCTGCCGTCAACTTACGAATACCTTGCTGTTGTAACAGACAATCCGTCATGGTATTCCAGGCATCCTGCCCATATCCTCGCCCCCAGCATGTCTTATCACCTAACATAATACCCACATCCACAGTACCATGGTGGGGAGAAAGGTAAGCGGTCATGGTGCCAATCGGCTCATCACTCGACAACAGGCGAACACTCATAAAAAGATTTTTGGTCCCTTCAAAACTGGCCAGATAACGGCTGGCATTTTCATGATCATGGTGAATAAATCGTTGATTACTAAATTGCACAACCATAGCGTCATTCAGCCAATCGAGATACGATTCCTGGATATCCCCCTCAACAAATGGCCTGAGCGACACCTTTTTACCGTGAAGATAGGGGGCAGTCAAGACGCCCCTCTTGCTCTAAGCTCATCAAGGTTAGCCCACACTTTTTGAAAAGCAGTAGCTATCAAATCAATATCTTCATCACTAAACTCATAAACACAGAAGCCAATAGCAAGGAAGTTGGAATCGTGGAACTCTTCCGCTACAGGACATATCCCCTTACTGTAATCGACATCCCGCTTACAAATATCGGATGTCCAGGGAAACCCTTTGCTCCCGTACGCAATTTTATTTTGATAGGTGGGAAGAAGGTGAATATTTTGATAACACTCGCTAGCAGGTACTCCCTCCGCACGTAGGGCGCTATGTAGCACATCTCTCTTCACTCGTAGTAGTCCAAAATCAACAATCAATGGATAGACATAATAGACATGACTGCAATCTGCTAAAACTACGGGCGTAGTGAGTCCTGGCAAGTCAGCTAGTCCTGATGTTAATCGTTTAGCATAGCGCTGCCGTGACGCGATAATCCCCTTAAGTTTTTTAAGCTGCTCTATGCCGATGGCACACTCAATTTCCCCTAATCGAAAGTTATGGCCTATCATATTAGAGAGATTTGTTACGCCCTTGTTGGCGACAACTACCTCAGCATGATTACGAATTAACTGAAGACGTTCGGCAATCTCATCATCATTAGTGACCAGAATTCCTCCCTCACCAGTATGAATATGTTTATGGTAATTAAGGCTATACCCACCAACATCAGCCAAAGTGCCGGCACACTTCCCTTTGTAGAGAGCACCAGGTGCTTGGGCACTATCTGAGATCAGTTTTAAGTCATATTTAGTAGCAATCACTCTCAGCGCATCCATATCTGCCGACTGACCAAAGATGTCCACCGCCATAATAGCCTTGGTATATGAAGTAATATTGGCCTCGACCGACTCCGGATCGATGTTAAATGTCTCAGGATCAATATCTGCAAAAACTGGAATAGCATTCCAATGTAAGATGGCTGTAGCACTGGCACTCATAGTCCAAGGAGTGACAATCACCTCATCACCTGGCTCTATACCCACAGCACCAACGGCAGCGACAAGTCCAGATGTCCATGAATTAACGGTAACGGCATGCTTCACCCCAAAATACTCTGCACACTGTTTTTCAAACTCCTGCACTTTAGGGCCACCATAAAAATCTGGCGTCCAGGAAGCAAGATATCGAGAAAGTACACCACTTTCCACTACTTTGTTTGCAGCATCAAGTTCTTCAGTTCCTATGGAATTATAAGGTGCAAAACTGTGGGTAATTGTCTTTTGACCACCATAGAGGGCTAATTTGTTTTTTTCCATTGTCATTTTTGGTCAATGATTTTATGCATTGCTTCTAGAGTCCTTAATGCTTCTCGTCCATCACATAAGTTATGTTTTTCACCATTTAGAGCACATGCAATCTGGTCAACAACATTCCATTGGTAACATTTCATATCATTTATGATACTCTCTGGTTCCGGGACGAGAATCTTATAACCTGCAAAAGTTGGATGCTTTTGTAACGACTGCCAACTTATAGACGATCCCCCTTCCTCATACCGGAGTCGGCCGGAAGGGCTGAGCAATTCAAGTGTATTGTGTGAAAAATTCTCACCCCATCCTGACTGGAATATCACCTTTCCATTTTCAAACTCGACCTGTACGCAAGGTTCAGGGTCCCAAGCGTCCCACAGTCGTCCTGTCTCCAAAACTGTGGCCCGTACAAATTGGCCAAGCCAGAACTCCAGAAGATTAAAAAAATGAGAGCCATTGTTCAGGAAACCTTTACTATACCAGACATTCCCCTTAACTGGCAGCTTGATAGCACTGGAATCAATACGTGCCTTAACCTCTAAAACACCAGGATCTGCTCGACGGATGTAGTTAACATAGATATCGACCCCAGCACCTTTACAAGCACTCAGCATATTAGAAGCTGCCACCAAGTCATACGCCAAGGGCTTTTCACAAAGAATCAGTTTGGGTTTGGAATGAGCCAAAACCTGGTGGAGCACGCGGCTATGGGTCTCAGTAGGTGTAGCGATCACCACAACAACTGGGTTTATTACATCTAAGGCTTCATGTAAATCGCAAAAAGCACTACTATTATAATGGCTTACAAACAGGGAGCATCGCGCCTCTGACGCATCGACACCACCTGACAACTCAAATGCAGGGTGCTGCGAGAAGGCACGCGCATGAGAATGTACTGCTGCCGAAGGATCAAGTTCCAAGTCATATCCCATCCCAACCTGGCCCAACCCAATAACAAGACATCTTTCAGGCATAGGAACCACCACTGCTATTACTACCTAATAATTCCTGTAGATGTTCAATTTCTTTATGTGGGAGGCTGCACTTTTCACCACCCGGAGGTATGGAACAAATGACTCTTTTGTGAGCCAATAATCCGACAACCATAGCCATCGAGGCACATCCTACAACAATATCAGCATCAAGAATTTCTTGAGTGAGTACTTTATCACCACCTACAGTTATCTCAAAATCTCTACTATGTTGCACCCAGGCGTATTTTTCTCTACTCTCTGTTGGGTGCGGTCGAACTTTAATTCTATTAACTTCGCATCCTAATATTTTGACATTCTCCATAAAATATTGAAGTGCCTCTTCTTCAGTATAGCCCCAATAGTGTTCATCTCCGTATTTATGCAATGCATGTACTCGCACAGGTTCACAAACGTAAAGTATATTTGACTTACCTGGCTCTTTTGCTTGTTTTTCACCACGTTGAAATTCAGCTTTTAACTCTTCAAAATATGGATTTGGGTGTAATACTATTGGTAAGTCTTCAAAGTACATTTGAGCAATTTTTTTTGCCTCTCGATCTCCGACCCAAACTTCATCAGGCAAACAGACAACTCCATCTTCTAAAAACCTCAAATTATAATTCACCCAATGATCAAGAAAAGCCACTACTTTTTTTCTGGAATGCCTAGCATACTTTATTGCTTGCCGCTCAAGATTAGACTGTGCACCACTGGTTCCACACATTACCCAATCACTTTCAGATATTGCCTGTTGTAATGGTATCATTGTACATTTCCCTAATTTACGTTCAAAAATCAACGTTGCAGGACCATCAAGTACTAGACAATACGGTTCAGAAATATTCCGCAACCAACTACTAAGGATTTCTGCTCCGCCAGCGTCATGAGAAACAACAGCAATCATAATTCCTTCAGGTGGCTCAAGTGTCCCCTTTACGCTTAACACTCTGGTTTATCTTAGCCAAATCGGGCATCTCGCGGAGCAAATTAATAACATCCAAACAACTGAACCATGATCCTTTTGTATCAAAATGTTCAATAATTTTCCGTAAAAACTCAAAATCTTTTGGTTCATCGAGCACTAACCCAAGCCCCGGCCAATGCAATTCTGGAGGAGCTACCAGATACACATGTGAAAACAATTCTGGGTGGTTTCGTATATGAAGAGTAACATGTTCATGATCTAGAGCATCATCGGTCAAAGCAGCTGAACGTTTCAATGTAGCCAGTTGATAAACCTGAGTATCCATTCCATCCGGATAGCTTCGTACCTGTGCATTGCATACATAATCTGCAGTATTGGCAGCAAACATCCTAATGGTTTGTTCGATAAGTTGTGGATCAATAAGAGGGCAGTCGCCCGTTATCTCAACAATAACCTCGGCATCCACAGACTCTGCAGCACCGATCACACGGTTCATCACATCATCTTCACTTCCACGAAAGCAGTCAATACCGACATTTTGTGCAAAGTCTTCAAGCACATCATCTGTCTGGTTTATCGTAGTGGCCAAAACAATTCCATCCAAAGAGGGCACAGCACGCACCCGGCTGACCAAATGTTCAAGCATTGGTTTACCAGCTGCAGGTAGTAATACTTTACCGGGAAGCCTCGTAGATGTCATACGAGCCTCAATTATTGCTATCGTTTTCATATCATATATCTGGATAAATGTTAATTTGTCAAACCTGAGAAGATGCTAATTCAGCTTAAGCAATTTGTCTCAGACTGTTTTTTTATATGTCCTAAACTCAAGTGATAAGTACTGTCAAAAAGAGTTCGCCCTTCGTCATCATTTACAAATACCTCCCACTATATTCCAATCCACTGCTGTCCCTTTTTTCACTACTTGATTGACTCTTCGCCCAAGTATAATATCAAGATATTTCACAGGCAAACCTAAACCCGGTCGGATTGAACGGATATTTTTTGCTGTGAGCACATCGCCAGCACTGAGGTCCTCAACAACATAAAGTGAGCGACGATAACGAATGGATTTCTTTTCAGCCTCCGTTGGGCCATAACTTACCTGACCGAGTGCCTGCCACACACGCTTAGTTTCAAGTACCAATTGTTCCATTTCTTTTGGCTCCATTGAAAAAGTACTATCAACACCGCCATCGGCGCGATTGAGGGTGAAATGTTTCTCAATTACTGTTGCCCCAAGTGCCACACTGGCAACAGAGACCCCAACTCCCATCGTATGATCAGACAGTCCAACTTCACAGTTAAAAAGCTCTTGAAGATGAGGTATAGTCGTGAGATTGGTATTTTCAGGCTCAGCGGGATAAGTGCTAGTACATTTTAACAGAATCAGATCCTTACAACCAGCATCACGGGCAGCTTGTACAGCTTCACCCAACTCAGTAATCGTTGCCATTCCGGTAGAGATAATCACAGGTTTACCTGTCGCAGCCACTCTACGAATCAATGGCAAATCAGTGTTCTCAAAAGAGGCAATTTTGTAGCAGGGGGCACTTAAGCTTTCAAGAAAATCTACAGCACTATCATCAAAGGGAGTACTAAAAGGAACCATTCCAAGTTCACGAGCACGATCAAAAATGGGTTTATGCCATTCCCAAGGGGTATAAGCATCACGATATAAATTAAAGAGTGAAGTGCCTGACCATTGATTTTCAATATCACTAATATAAAACTCACTTTCATCCAAATCAAGTGTCATCGTTTCAGGTGTATAGGTCTGAATCTTCAATGCCTGTGCACCTGTGTTGGCAGCTGCTTCCACAATTTTTAAAGCACGCTCTAATGACCGATTATGATTTCCAGACATTTCCGCAATTATGAATGGTGGAACATCAGTTCCAATAGACCTATCGGCAATAATCATGGCAATTGTCCCGAAGTATTAAACCCACTATTTTCACCCTCGGTATTTACAAGCATACTATCCCATGAGTCCCATGATTCCGTTCCGTTCTCTATCATTTTTAACGTTTCCTCCGGACCTATATTCATCAAAGTATCAAGTGTAGAAAGAAATGGTACAAATGCTCCAGGTGACCCCACTTGAGGGTAGGGCTGTGGAATATAATTCTGGAAAAGTACATTGATATTGTCCACTGGGAAGATTCCGTCTTCGTACATGTACGGAAATGAACCTCGCGCACAAAGATAACTGTCAGCCTCACACCAAAGTAACAATTCATGTACCCGATGCGATCGTGTGCGCGTTGAAGAATGTTGCGAGCTATAACGAATGTCTCTGTCAATCCCAATCAAATGACACACTATCATTATAAATTCTATATTTTGGGATGCCAATGAAGGATATTGTTTCAAAAAAAAATCCTTTATTAATGGTTTGAGCAACGAAAAAAATGGGGCTTTTATATAATTTTGTTCGATTCGTTTCCAATGTTTTTTGCGCCAAGTGATGGAATCGTTAATAATAGTTTCATTAAGAGGCGCCTTAAACGACTGCGTTTTTTTGACTGGAACGCTATACCAGTCAACCTGTCCTCGATTGACAAACAGTCGATTTCTTTGATGCCAGCTTTGTACAGAAAACTGAAAATCGTCGAGAAAAATAAATTGCTTCGACTTGAACATCAATTCAAAAAACCCCAACCAAGGCATAAAAGTTGGTTGCATCATTGCTACAACCATCTCTTAGCTCCTCTCTCTTTCCATCCTAACAACCTTGCAACCCCTATCCTTCCAGACATCATCGCTTTCCTTTAGTGGTACCCTACCAAAACCAAGACCTTCATACATTGTTCGCGCAACAGTATTAAAATCAGCCACATGGAGATAAATTTTTTTGAACTGAAAATCACCAAACCCTTTTTGCACAACTCTTTTGGTAACTGACTTTCCTATCCCTTTCCCTCGATCTGGCATTGCTCCAATGTAAATCCAGAACTCTCCTTCGGTTTTTTTGATAACATTTTTAAAACCACAATTCCCAATGTAGTTATCTTTAGCAAAAACAGCATATACAACTTGCGTCAAATCTGACATCATACGGTTACAATAAGAGACATGGTTATCCCATGTCATATCACCACGCATTAAAAATGCGTGCCGTAGCCTTTTGTCACACATCCATTCATATGTCTGACAAACATGCTCTTCAGCAAAAGACATTAGTTTTATCGGATCAGCCATATGAACTTATAAATGACAATGGTTCTGTTTTGTACTCTTAGTGAGTTGAATAATCGTATCTACACAACGAGACGCGCCTCTACCATCGACTAGCGCCAACCCTTTACCTGATAGTTCCATCATCCATAATGGTGCAGAGAGACAACCGGTAACGGCGGCGATTATCTGTTCATTTGTAACCGAGCTGCTTTCCCCCAGATAACTCAGAACGCCAAGGTGCTCCAAATCTCTTGTAGCCTGAACTTGGTTGGGAGCCACTGTAATAACGAGAGACGGTAATCCCAAACAACATCGCTCCCAAGTGGTCGTTCCTGCGGCTCCAATATAGAGGTCCGCATTTGCAATTAATTCAGACATATTGGATACATTAAAATGAGTGGTTACATCATCCAAAACGGAAGCGAACATTTCCAAATCATTGCGATAGGGGTTTTGCAAGCCTATAATCACATCTATAGCAATTTTCTGACGCTTAAGGTTTTGTAGCGCCTGAAGTGTTTTTAATGTTTGATTCTCAAGATCACTTCCACCGTAAAACACCAAAATGCGGCTGATACTACCATCACGTTTGTGAAGTTTTCTTCTTACTTCTGAGAATTCATTTCGTAACAATGAGTATTTCGGACCTGTTAACACGTCGCAATCTTTTGAAACGAGACCATTATAACGCGTTAATGCATCGACATAATAATTTTGATCTACCAATATATCACAATCGTGCTGACGGTTAGCCAAGTCATCAATAACTAAAACCTTTTTAGTGGCTTGACGTACTTCAGATTCCCAACAAGCATCAAGTGAATAGTGATCCACCACCATAATATCCCAGTTTCGTCCCGAGAGTACCTGAAGAGTATCTTGCGCATCTATAGTCTGGCTTGTACCAAGCCAGCCTGCATGAGATTTGTCTTTTTTTATAGTCTCATCTACGCAGACATCAAGTAGTGTAAAATCGAAAGCCCTGGCCTCTAGCATATTCCTTAAAGATTTAGTCAAGTAACGGCTGATAAAACGAATTTCTGATCCCTGCTGGGCCAATGCATCAGCTAGAGTCAAGCAACGCATGAAATGCCCCATACCGATCTGAGGTGATGCGTCTGTGCGGATAGCTATTTTCATATCACTTGTTCAATTCAATCGTTTAAAGCCACCATGACAAACAGGCCCTTTAAGCAGACTCACCACATCTCTCCCATCTTCGCATTCCTTAATCAGGGAAAAAACTGGGTCAAGTGCTTCAAAAAATCCTGCTACCACTTCAGGAGTATGTTCTGTGCAAGCATATACACTGCTTCCCGCCAAATAACCTTTCGTAAGCATTTCCTGGGTAATAAGTGTTTTATACGCTAAAGCACTGGGACTTCGAAATGAAAACCCTGTAAGTGCAGGGATTCCGCTATGGTCAATCTGGATATCATATTTATCTGCAAGTTGCTGCCATCCTGCTCGAATATTTAGCCCAGTCGAAGTAATGGTATCCCATGACTTCAACCGTTCCATAACCTCAAGTGTCTTGCATGCAGCAGTCGGACCAATGCGCTCCGTCCAAAACGTACTGCTTATGAAGGTAGTCTGTGCTGCCTCCATAACATCGCGTTTCCCGATGGTAGCAGTGATTGCATATCCGTTACCCAGAGCCTTACCAAACATTGCCATATCCGGTTCTACTCCGTATACTTTATGTAATCCGCCCATGCTTTGGCGAAATCCAGAGGAACATTCGTCAAAAATCAAAACTATTCCTTTCGTCGTTGCAAGTTCCCGCACTTTATGGAGAAAATTATCCTCTGGTCCTTTGTTACGTTGAACTTCCATCTTTATTACCCCAATGTCATGGGCACAGACCAATTCCTCTAGCTCCCTAAAGTTATTATAGTTAAAAGGAAACACAGTTCCTCTTAAATTTCTAGGAACACCGTTAGGTTCAAGACCAGGTAACAAATGACCGTCTAAACTTTTATCATCATTGAGATTTGCTGAAAGATACCAGTCGTGCCAACCGTGATAACCACAAATGGCAACCTTCTCTTTACCAGACGATGCCCGTGCAATACGGATCGCAATTGCATTTGCCTCACCACCAGATCGCGCAAAACGTGCCATATCTGCCCAAGGATGAAGCTCAATAAGCTTTTCAGCTAAATAGACTTCTTCTGGGCAGTTAAAGGTAGACATGTTGCCCCTCTCTGTCACCATGCGTACTGCTTCATCAACTTCAGGATTCCCATAACCAAGGATGTTGGTACCGATACCCATGATAGACATATCGATATATTCGTTGCCATCCAAATCCCAAACCTTGCATCCTTTAGCCTTGCTGAAATAAGCTGGCCATTGCTCTGGGAGAAACATTTCCGCTCGCTTAGACAGCAACATGTTACCACCAGGAATGACTTTTTTAGCCCTCTTCCACAGTTTTTGACCTGTCCCCATAGTGGCACCCTCGTTACGTATTATATTTTGGTTAATACTGAAGATCTCAGGTTGTAGCTGCTGCAGTTCAAGCACTTTGCGCCAAGTAAAATCAGTCCGTGGATGAAAATGTTGAAAAACATTTTCAATGACTATAAAATCATCAGGTTCATCAACTGTCCAACGCATAGCGGATAGGTTATGAGTATGCTGGACAGAAGCGATTTTGAAAATTCCTGATTCTCGCAGATATGGGGTAACATGCTCCCGATCGAAAGATTTACTGGTTTCCTGAGACGCTTTTTTTAACGCTTCATAGGTAAACACTTCAACATCCAAACCATCAGGATAACTTGGAGGATTAGCATTACTAAGATAATCAGCATCAGTACTTTTAAAACGATTAATGCACTCATCAACTAGCTCAGGATCAACTAGCGGACAATCTCCGGTAATACGGACGACAATATCAGCATCATGAACTTGAGCGGCACCTAAATAACGGTCCAGAACATCGTTTTCACTGCCCTGCTCACATGCAAAACCAAGATTTCGAACATGGTCAATTAAAGGCTGATTGTGCACATCTATCGAAGTGGCGACTACAACCTTATTAATCATTTTTGATTTCGAAAGACGTGAAAGCAATAACTCGATCATTGGTATGCCACCAATCTGTTTCATCACCTTATCAGGCAGCCGGGTAGAGCCCATACGGGCTTGAACGATTGCGACAACTTTCACAGAGATCTCCATCGAGAAGGATTAATTAAATCTTCAGAATTGCACTGTAGTTCTGGCAGATCCAACGTTGCATGGTTTGTAGCATTAATCGTTTCATTGAGCTGCTCCACACTATCTGCACCAACAACGATACGATCAATTTCCGGAAAGCTGAGGGGGAATAGCAAACAGGCAATCACAGCTGGTATTTTGTGTTCAGCAAGCCAATCATTCCATTTATTCCAAAGCTCAGACCATCGCTCGAATTTCTGTGGGATATTAGCTCGCGGCATAAGCAATAGACCTTGTAAGAAAGCAGAACGAACATGTATTTCAACGCCATCAGCCTTTAGGCGCTGCAACCAACCCGAATTAAGTAAGCGTCGATCAACAAGATTGAGTGGTGCTTGAATTATATCTGGTCGAAACAGTTTTGCAATAGCATCAAGTTCGCTAGGATCATAAATTGACACTCCTGTCTTTTCAACCAAGCCACTTCTTTTTAAATATTTCAAAGCTTGATTGAGTTGTTTTCCGCATGGGCCAAAGAGATCTGATGATGAATGCAATAGCAAGCCATAGACCCTCTCCACACCAAGACGATGACACGAGGCAGAAATCTGTTCTTGTGCCCATCCACTGACATCAAGGCAACCAGCAGGCACCATAGGTAGTTTAGTTATGAGCTTAAATCCATGTGTGCTAACCTCACCCAGACACATTTCGCTTTCTCCGTAGCCAATGGCAGTGTCCAGCGTATCAATGTCATTTTCTAAAGCTAATTTCAGCATATTCTTAGCTTCAGATCGCATTACTTGGCCAGTTCGATTTGCAATACCATAAGGTAGACCGAATTGAACAGTGCCAAGGGCTAATCTATGACTCAACTTATTCAATAGACTCGCTCCTCAAGATACCAAGCCAAAAGCCACCAATTCGCTCCTCATTCGAAACTATGCTCTTTCGAAAAAAACCTTCAACAGAATATCCCACTTTAAGAAAAGCTCGAAGTGATCCTATGTTCGTTTCATAACAACCGGCCTCAATTCTTTCTAAATTGAGTACTTCAAAACCCCACTCGGTAATACACCTTATCGATTCAGCAGCATACCCTCGTCTCCAACAAGTTTTATCACCTATAAATAAGCTCAGCTGCCCGCTTAAATGATGACTATTAATAGGTCCTAACTTTATGTTACCGATATGCTCTGAATCTTCTCTATTAAATATCCCAAAAAAATGGCTTGCATCATCCTTTTCCATATCCGAGACAAATGATTCGCATTTTTCTCTAGTCTGTTTGGTGTGTCGCGTTTCTAGGTATCTATTTACCTCTGGATCGTTGAGCCAGGATAAGTAGCGCTCCGAGACATCATCTTTCGTTAGCTGTCTAAAAAACAACCTCTCTGAATTAATAATACTCACAACAATTCCCGTAGATTATTAACCACTGTATCCTGCTGGAGCTCAGTTAATCCCGGATGCATTGGCAAAGTGATAGTCTCAGAGAAATAGCGCTCAGCCTCTAAGCAGTACCCAACACTAAATCCCATTTTTTCATAATAGGGCTGTAAATAAACAGGAATATAATGCAAATTTACTCCAATACCTGAGGCACGCATTGCTTCAAAGACTTCTCTATGGGTTTTCTCAATTCTATCAAGTTTCAAACGAATTGGATAAAGGTGCAAACTGGAATATGTATGTTCATTTTGATATGGAGTTACCAATGGTAAACTTGACAGCATCTCCCCATATCGTTTTGCAATGCTGTGTCGCTTTGAGACAAACTCATCTAAACGGCGCATCTGGCTAAGCCCTAACGCTGCGTTGATATCAGTCATGCGATAGTTAAAACCAAGATCAACCTGCTGATAATTCCAAAGTTCCTCCACGGGGCGAGGAAACATTTTATCAACATCATTAGTGATACCATGACAACGCAACAACTCCATATGCTTGGCCAAGTCAGCATCTTTGGTCAGCGCCATGCCTCCTTCACCCGTGGTAATGATCTTTACTGGATGAAAACTAAAAATGGTAATATCACTATATCGACAACTTCCAATAGGCTCATTCTTATAGCGTCCACCGATAGCATGGGAAGCATCTTCAATTATTCTAAAGCCGTAACGCTGACTTAAGGCATAGATACTTTCCATATCACAGGATTGACCACATAAATGAACAGGAATGATAACTTTGGGAAGTTGCCCTCTCCTTTCTGCCTGCAGTAGCTTTTCGGCAAGACTAGCGGTACTCATATTGTAAGTACGGGAATCGATATCAACAAAATCTACATTAGCACCACAGTAGAGCGCACAATTCGCACTCGCCACAAAGGTAATTGGCGTTGTCCAAACAAGATCGCCAGGCCCCACATTCAGGGCTAAACATGCAATATGTAAAGCACTGGTGGCACTGTTGACTGCAACTGCATGTGGAGTGCCACAATAACTGGCAATTGCAGTTTCGAATTCAGGTACAACCGGCCCCTGAGTCAAAAAATCAGAACGGAGTACTTTCACAACCGCTTCAATATCAGCCTTATTAATATCTTGTCTACCGTAGGGAATCATTTTAATTAAAACTTCCCAATTTTATCATGATTTTTTGCAACCCATGTTTTCAATGTATCAATACTCATCCAGTCAGCGTTATTATCCGAACAATAGGTAAAATCGTCTGCAACAGAACTTCCACTGCCGATACGTTTTGGGTCTTTGCTCCAATTAAAAATCGCGGGTAGTATTTTATAATGATCAGAGTATTCGTAGGTGTGTGGGGCATCTTCCGGCGCAATCATTTGCTCATGAAGTTTTTCTCCGGGTCTAATTCCTATGATATTATGTCTTGCTTTAGGAGCAATTGCGCTAGCAATGTCCGTGACCTTCATTGATGGGATTTTCTTTACATAAATCTCCCCACCAACCATATCCTCAAAAGCATGCCAAACGAGATCCACACCTTCTTCTAAAGTGATCATAAAACGAGTCATACGATCATCTGTAATTGGTAATGTACCCTTATCTGAAATACTCAGAAAAAATGGGATCACGGAACCACGTGAGCCCATAACATTTCCGTAACGTACAACGGCAAATTGAGTATCACTAAATCCTGTATAAGAGTTACCTGCGATAAATAGTTTGTCTGAAGTCAATTTAGTAGCACCGTACAGGTTCGCAGGGCTACTGGCCTTATCAGTAGAAAGTGCTACTAAACGTTTTACCCCCTTATCAATGCAAGCATCGATAAGATTCATTGCACCGATGACGTTGGTTTTAACGCATTCAAAAGGATTGTACTCTGCAGTTGGCACAATTTTGGTGGCAGCGGCATGCACTACATAATCAACCCCACTAAGTGCACGTGAAAGACGTTCTTTATCGCGTACATCCCCTATAAAAAAGCGTACCCGTTTATCGTCTACAAACAATTTTGCCATTTCCCACTGTTTCATTTCGTCACGGGAATAAATGATTATTTTTTGGGGATTGTATTTTGCCAATGTCATGGGTACAAAGGCATTCCCAAAGGAACCAGTACCTCCAGTGACAAGAATAGTAGAATTTTGCAGCATATATCAGATTCCTATTTTATATTAAATGGTTATCTCAGATTTTTTCAACAGTCCATGGCAATCTTGGCCACAAAAACGCCCAACTGGTACCGCCTAACTGGATCTCCGAATTATACCCTTGAAAATCGACTTCAAACTCCAAAATTTTGGTTACGACATGATGCTCCTTTTTAAGCGCCACCATATGAACATTAACATAATACTTACGGTTGCCAAACACATCAGTCGGAAATGTGCATTTTGTTTTATACTTACCAGGCTCTAATGTATAAAATGTTTTTGCAACATCACCATCATCAGTGTTTTGAGACCCATAAATATCTTCCCCATTGTCATTTGCAATAGAAACAATAATCCGAAGATCATTAAGTTTTTGAAAGCATTCAAAAGAAACACAAACAGCAACAGTTTCCTGGCCTTTAAAAAGGGATTTTGTTAACCCGCAATGATCTTCAAGTCTTATTTCAGTCATCTTAAAATGCGGGTTATTCTTTTGAACAACCCCTTCAACACGTTCAGCAATTGCAGTTTCTTCAGCAACAGATCCTTCTATAAGATTTCTATCTAAATATTTTGCAACAACAACTTCAGCACTTCCATCCATTACTAGTTGACCATGATCCAACAGGATAACTCTGGTACATAAATTTTTAATTGATTGCAGGTTGTGACTGACAAAGAGTACTGTTCTTCCAGTACCAGAAATATCTTTCATTTTTCCCAAACACTTTTTTTGAAAAACGACATCACCTACAGCCAGTACCTCATCAACCACGATGATCTCAGTGTCTAAATGTGCAGCTACAGAAAAACCTAAACGTACATACATGCCCGAAGAATATCTTTTTACTGGCGTATCAATAAAAGCCTCAATATCTGAAAAATGTACTATTTCATCAAATCTGCTGGAGATTTCTTGCTTGGACATACCCAGTATAGCACCGTTTAAATATACATTTTCGCGGCCGGTAAGTTCTGGATGAAATCCTGTACCTACCTCCAACAAACTCGCCATTCGGCCCCTTATCTTCACATTTCCTTTAGAAGGTGCAGTGACACGGGAGAGAATTTTAAGAAGAGTCGATTTACCTGCTCCATTACGGCCAATAATACCGAGGATTTCTCCTGCCTGAATATCAAGATTCACATCTTCCAAGGCTTTGAAACTACAACCTTGAATCTGTGACTCTTGTCCTTTTAGCGTCGGGGTAACCTTGCTATTAGGGTCTTCTTTGCCTCGCACCTTTGCCCACCAGGACTGAAGGTCATGGGTCAAAGTACCATGGCCGATGACCCCCAGGCTGTACTCTTTACAAAGGTTTTCTACTTTAATTACTGTGGACGACATAAAAGAATATTCTAGAGTTAAATTTTTAGGAATGGGATGTGTACAACATATACTTTTCTTCTATTCTCCCCCTATTCCATAACCAGGGGAAAATATTTTCTGTTTGAGCCTACTACCGCATAGTGATGAATAAAGAAATATCTCTAAACAGTATCCATAAATGTCTTCTCAATACGACTAAACAGGATTATTCCAGCAATGAGCAAGAACAGGGTCACAACCCAACTGATAACAATATGGTTCAATTGAATTGCACTTGTCCCGAAAAATGCGTAACGAAAACACTCTACAAGAGCAACCATGGGGTTTAAAATATATAATGGTAGATATTTATCTGGCACCTGACTGAGTGGGTAGACTATGGGCGTTGCGTACATCCAGAGTTGTATAAAGAATGCCATAGCAAATTTAAGATCTTTGTATTTAGTTGTCATAGAAGACAACAAAATACCAAGCCCAAAACTCAGTAGCGCCATCTGAAACAATAGAACTGGCACTGCAATAATCCACAACGTCGGTTGGATTGGAGCACCTTTTGATATAAAATACACATAGAATGCAAGGAACAGTACTAATTGGATGGAAAATTGCAAGAAATTCACGACTACAGTTGCTATCGGCACGGTTAGTCTGGGAAAATAGACTTTACCAAATATCCCAGCATTGCTATTGAAAGTTCCTGCTGTAGAGTTAAGGGTTCCCGAAAAATATGCCCACATGACATTCCCAGCCATATAAAATATAAAGGGGGGAATACTGTCTGTCGGTATTTTGGCAACTCTACCAAAAATAACTGTGAAAATAAGTGTAGTAAACAGAGGTTGAATTATATACCATAATGGTCCAAGTATCGTCTGCTTATAAAGAGTAACGAAATCACGTTTAACAAACATACCCGTGAGGTCTCGAAAGCGCCACAGCTCTATTAAATCAATATCGAACCATCCAACTTTTGGTTTTAAAACCAAATCCCATTCATTCTCTTTTTTTTTCGTATGCTGCATATTCAAATTCCTTGAGTCAGCTATTTTTTATGCTCTAGAGTGATGTTTTAAAAGTGATTCAGCAAATAAAAAGTCTAATTCATCATCTATATTAACTGATCTCTCAGGTGGCATTATGAGTGGCATGCTTTTGTTTCCTCTAATACTACCCTTTAATAAAGTTTCTTTTCGCATTAAATAAATGGCACCATTTCGATAATACGCATCAGGTTGTAAATCTTGACGCCGAATTCCTTCAGGTTCATCAACTAAAAACGGAATAAGCTGCTCTCCTACAATTTTTTTTATCTGAACTGGGTGTGTATGAGTTAATTTACACACTGAAACAACTGAATCTGCATCAGAATTATACAGCGTTTCCAGCGCCGTCTCAATATCTACTGGCATTCGGAGAGGTGATGTCGGCTCCAAAAGCAGTACTCCATCGTATTCAGTCTGATTGAGCTTCTCCATATGCTCAAGAGCATGTTGAATGACCGGTATAGTAGGAGAACTGTCTTTGGCAAGTTCATCTGGCCGCATGAAAGGTACTTGAGCTCCATACTTTTCTGCGATTCTAGCAATTTCAGGGTCATCCGTAGATACCAGAACATCAGATAAAGAATGTACTTTAAGAGCCACTTCTATGGACCACGCTATGAGTGGCTTTCCACCAAGATCTCTGATGTTCTTGTGCGGTACTCCTTTCGACCCTCCTCGAGCAGGGATAACACATAGTGTTTTCTCGTCTACCATGCAGTCCACCCACCATCAATGACCAAGTTTGAGCCAGTCATATAACTTGAAGCATCAGACAATAGATAAACCATGGTTGCAGCATACTCATCTTTCTTCGCCATTCTGTTGAGAGGAGTACGATATTCATATTGCTCAACAAAACCTTCATCCTGATTGTCAAAAACACCACCTAGTGTAAGACAATTTGCTCTTGCCCCAAATGGGGCCCAATAAACTGCCAAATACTTGGTGAAATTAATCATTGCCCCCTTAGTCGTAGAATAGCTCACTGGTTTTACAAACCGTTGTTTAGGATTATTTTCATCTTTTAACGTGTTGTAAATCCGTTGATCCGGGGCAACATTGCCGTATGTTGAAGATATATTAACAGCCACGCCTTGTTTTTGACGCTTAAAAATAACGCTAGCTTCCTGTGCGCATAACAATGAACCCGTTAAATCGACATCTAAAGATTTTTGCCACACCTCCGTTGGGAAGTCTTCAAATTCAACGAAATTTGGACTCTCTTTACTGCTAGCAGGGGCATTATAAGCAGCATTATTCACTAAACCATCTAATCGACCATATTTCTTACTAATAAATGCAAATCCAGCTCTAATACTTTCCTTATCAGAGACATCCATAATAATGGACTCAACCAATGGGCCAATTGACAATGCAGTTTCTTTAAGGTGAGAACTGTCTAAATCGGCAATTACCGGAATCCCTCCGACATCATGTATTGCCTGAGCATAGCTTCTCCCAAGCAATCCACCACCTCCAGTGATCAAAAACACCTTTCCATCTAAACGAAATTTTTCAAGTATTGACATTTGGTTTAATCTCTCCAGGATATAACTCTGTTTTGCTGGGCTGACATTAAGCATTTGGAGATTATATTCATTGTCCTCACAGGGTCCCCAAATTGAGCATTGGTTTTCCCAAGTTTTACACTGTTTAAAAGCACTTTCAGTTCTTCTTTAAAACTTGCGTCACGTTCATTTCTTTTACTGCTCCAAACAATTTGTTCATCACTTTTAGTCCGAAGAAGGATAGAATTATCCATATCATTCCACTTGAGATATCCTTCCTCCCCGTAGATATCCAATTCCCGAACCGGGATTTTCCGAACCATATCCATATGAATCTCAGCTATGGTATTCTCATAGCGAATAAGTACGTTTGCTGTATCCTCTACATCTATTTCAAGGTCTGAAACATTAGAAGTTACACAGGATATATCTTTGATGGATTTGTCTAACAAAAAGTCAACATAATCAATCTCGTGAGACAGCGTTCTTAAAACACCACCACCAAGATCAGCACGCGCTACATAACTATTCCTATAATCTTCTTCTGGATGCCAATCAGGCAAATACTGGCCGACTTGGCATTTCACATAGGTTATTTGACCTATGAGGTTATCTTCTAATGACTTTTTCAGAAACTGAATCGCACTATGAAAACGAAAATTATACCCCACAGCAATTCTAACTAAGAGATCAGCATCATCCGTTAAAAGTGCGCGAACCTCTTCAAGATCATTACCAAGAGGCTTCTCTACAAAAATAAAAACATTTTCATCTACCAGCTTTTCAATAGTAGAGACGTGCAAGGAAGTGGGGTTTGCGATAATCACGACATCAGGACAAAAATTGAGAGCGTCACTCCAATCTTTAGTGTGTAGAGTTATCCGTGAATCTATAGATACTTCATTTGAAGCTCCTGAGGAAAAGACTGCTGTCTCAACGTTATTATCAAGTAAATTATTGATATGTCGTTTGCCAATCGATCCACTGCCAACTACCAAACACCTCATGACATTTCTCTCCATTCGATTCATTTAGTAGAAAATTTGTTTTTGCGCAGTTTTGATTTCTATTTTCGAGATAGCATTCGCAATTTTTGATCCAGCATCGCCATTACCATATATGCGATCCACATCATAACGTCCATGCTTAATTTGATACTTAATACCCTCAAGTATCGGATCTTTTACCACTGAAACCGACAAAACATTTGCCGATCGTTCTCTGCCATGTTGACGACTCCCAATATCCAAAACTGGTGTGCCGAAATAACAAGCTTCACGTATACCAGCAGATGAATTGCCCATCATACAATCAGCATGGGCCATTAACTTTGTAAATATTTCCATTGAAAGATGCTTAAACATAAACAAATTTCTCAAAGGATTTTTCAACAAAAAATGCCGTATACCTATGCTAATGGAGTCTGATCCAGCGTCTAGGTTAGGCCATAACATTATTGTTTGGAAACCGGTCTCAGCTACTGCCAATAAAATTTGCTCGATCTGCCCTTCAACACTCTCATATTCTGTAGTCACCGGGTGAAACAGAACGAGAAGGTATGGATCTTCCACCTTAAGTCTATTCTTGATTTTTATAAGGGGGGTCAGGGACTCAAAAGCACTTTTACGGGTTCCTATATCTATTGACAAAAGTGTATCAGCAGCAGGGCATCCGACATTGTAAATGTTGTCTGGATTTTCACCCATCTTAGCAATTCGTTGGGCACTCTCTGCTGTTGACGGAAAATGAAAGTGAGCAAGTTTGGTAATGGCATGCCTGAGACTTTCATCTATTGTCCCTGTGACTTCTCCACCTTGTATATGAGCAATTTGTACGTTCATCAAGGCTGCAGCTGTTGCAAAGGCCATTGCTTCAAAGCGATCACCCATTACAAGTGCTATATCCGGTTTTAACCGATCAATAGTTGATGCCAGCTCGACAACGGTGTAACCGGTCGATTTGGTCATTGTGACCAAATTCTCACCCTCTAAATTTTGAAATATTTTTTCACAGATCTCAAAGCCATCATTTTCTATATCTCTAACGCTTGTACCAAATCTTTCAAGTAAATGTGCACCTGCGACAACAAGTTGTAACTCAAGATTAGGTAGCTTATTTATCTCGAAAAGAATGCTACGATATCTTGAATAGTCCGCCCGTGAGGCAGTCATCACCATGATTTTTCTATTAGTCATTCAGATAGTCTCTATGCTTTAAGAATGTGCCTTCCGAAATATCATTTTTTGCTTTTTTACCTAACAGGTCAAAAAAACCAACGGCTTTGATCTCTCCAGTACCAGGCCGTTTCACCCATATGTTTTCATGACTTAATGGCTCTCCCACCTTAATTGACTTGATTGCGCATACACTCGCATATGCAAAATCGATGGTGGGTTGCTCCTCCATCAATATTTGTTTTGCCCCTCCTCTTGCTTGCCAAATCGCACGACTCCCTTCAATCAGTTGCTGAAGCTCATGTTGATCAATAGAGATAGGAATGTCGGGTCCGGGCCAGCTCTTGTCAGAAGTATAATGTTTTTCCAGTATAGATGCTCCCAATGCAACGCTACCAAGGACAGTCCAAATACCAAGACTGTGATCAGAAAGCCCGACCTGGCAATTAAAGTTATGCCTCAATTCGGAAATGGCACCGTAAAAGACTTTATCATAAGGAGTTGGGTACATAGAAGTACAATGCAATAAAGCATAGGGTACTTTTTCGGCCCTTAGGATTTGCACAGATTTTTTGATAGAAGCTATGTCATTCATTCCGGTAGATAAAATGATCGGTTTGCCAAAGCGAGCAATGTGTTTGATTAGCGGAGTGTTATTACATTCGCCAGAGCCGATTTTATATGCTGCCACTCCCATACTTTCCAACCTATCTGCAGCCGCTCGTGAAAAGGGCGTCGACAAATATAGAATATCGAGTTCACGACACCTCTCCATGACCTGCAGTTCTTCATCTTCTGTCAATGCACACCTGGACATAATATCCCATATGGACTCATCAGCATTTCCAGGAATAACTTTTTGAGCCTCTGTGGTCATTTCATCTTCGATCACATGGCATTGGAATTTTACACACTCACACCCGACAGAAGATGCGCTTTCTACCATATTAATGGCCTTATCTAAGCTACCTTCGTGATTTATCCCTACTTCTGCAATCACAAAAGGCGGTTGATCCTCTCCAATATACCGACCATCAATATTAAAAGACTTCATAGCGCATCCTATATCTGGTTTTTCTTAATCAATTAAGTCAATAAAATACACAGAGTGCAGTATCAACCTCCCAGTTTCAACACCGGCATGTTTCTCTCATTACCTTCTACAGCTTAGTATCCCGATTCTGATATTCTATAATACAAGCGTCAACCAGCCTTTTACAAGCGCCCCCATCAAGAGCACCGCATTCCAACTCGACAGTTTTTTTTCTTTCTGCAGCTAATTGCTTCGGATTTTCAATTGCAAAATCAATCTCTTTCATCAACTCTGCCCTGTTTCTGGTCGTTCTAATCGCACCATAGGAAACAAGCCTGCGGGAATGAAAAAACTTTTCATAGTCATAGTAAAGAGGTGTTCTCGCTAAAGCGGCTAACGGTTCTTGAAAGTAGTACATATTGATAGCAGGCTTATCAAAAATACAGGCTTCTAAAGATATGGTAGAAAAAATATTGATTACACAATCACAGGTGTTGAGAGAGTTACATAATTCATATTCTTCAATCTGTAAAACAGATTTATCCTTCGAACCAGAGCTATAGTCAGGATCACCTATACTAACATAGACGCCCTCCTGTTCCTTTGCAAAATCAAGGAGAGGTGTCATAAAAACAGAAGACATAAGAAATTTGTTCGGATATACCCTCAATATCAGCTGGTAATCTTTCCCCACTTCGACCCACTGCCGATATATCTCCATCATTTCGAAGTAATGAAACTCATAGAAAAAGCCTGCAAACATTATTGTCTTCTTTTCAGGATCAAGACCAAGGGAACTGAGAAAGTCGTGCCTTTCCTCTTTTTCACCTAGAAAGCTTGTGTTGTAGCGAATCGACCCGATGCTAGTAATTTTTTCTTCTGGAATACCATGAAACTTTATAGCATCATTGTGCATACTAGGGCCCCATACAAGCAAACGATCCACAGGTACACCGCGAAAACCCTTTGAGGTGAGGTTATCATAATTACCAATGATATTTACTACTGGAATATTATAACCTTTTGCCCACCATACCATGTGACCTTCAAGCTCCGAACTGGCTGTACCAATTCCCAACAACAATAGTTGGTCAATCGTTTTCGCCTCAACCCCCTGAACGGTTTCGTTTAGCCCAAGCCACCCCTCTAGACAGGCAATACATGAGACGACATATTGAAACCGAGCCAAAAAATTGTACAAAACATCAAGCAAACGAAAGCCAATAGATCTTTTGTACTTGGTAATCATACCAAAATACGACTTACGGCATGAATCTGTAGATGGATAAAGATTTCTGATATATTCAAATATAAATTTCAGGGTTGCTCTAAATCCAGATGCCTCAGTAAAAGAGACAGTAGTATATTCACAACCCTCAAGCTTGGTAAGGATGTCAAAATAATCGTCCCTGACAAGAAACCTGATTCGAACCCCTTGTTCAAGAAACTCTTCGACGACCTCCTTACGATGCAGATGATTCGTCGATCCCTTGCCCAACAGTGCTATACCCAATCGGTAATTATCAGAATCCATAAATCGACCACACTCCAGTAATCCAGTATATACTCTTTCTCAATCCTTGGGGATCAATATTCCTACCACTTACAGTCATTTCCCAATGTATTATCTTCGAATCTTATACTCACAGATCATTTGGATTCAGAGAGCATCCTCACAATTGGATTATTTATCACTTTGTCCAATCTTCTCTGCAGTTTCCCAGCCCTGGTTATTCGCTGTTCAAGAAAAATTACTTCTGTATTTTTCCTTCCGTTTTCCAACGCTGGCAACATTTCCAGTAACTTTGAAGCGCCATCCAACTCGTCGCCAAACATCCTCATCTTTTTCCTTACAAGAGAGAGCATTCCATGCTGCAGGGCATTGGCTATATTGTCGGCACTTTTAAAATAATTTTTGCGGTCACCCTTTTTCCACATCTTCCTTGCCAACCCTAACTGTTCTAACTGACGAGCAGCAATACTTACTGAGGCCTTACTTAATCCAAGATCATCACCAATTTGATCAAGAGAACATTCAGCCTCCTGCAAATACATATACACCAAAACCTGTCCGACTATTCGGCCAGCTCCAAGGTCCTGGGATGTACGACCGCCTGTTTCAACCAATCGCATTCTGGCTTCTGTGATAATTTCTTTTTCTGTCATAGTTTTTAAACTTTTAGAATTTTCCAAAAGATACAAAATCTATTAGTACTCTGCAACCTTAAACTTATTAAGACTATTATTATTTAGAAGCATATGCCGTTGCCAACGATGGACATATGTCAATGCCACACGATATCCTACCGTTTATATCTAAACCGCATCGCTTAAAAAGGAACAAAATATCCAATCAAGGTTTTATACGAGCTGGTACCTGATAAATGACTACTTGAGAATTATCAAATAGTCGAACAAATCTCTCATCATTACTTAGGTCTTCAACAAACCAAGTAGGATACACACCAAGATTTGTTATACTGCTATCTACTTCCGCGATAAGATTTTTTTTTATAACAACTGCCCCGATGCCTAACTCCTGTAGCGTTTTAATTCTAGAATCATTACCAGCCCGCCAGAAATCACGAAGATAATAATGTAAATACCACTCATGAGGTACCGGGAAGAGACGATAATTACCTTCAGGATACATGAACACTTTACGAGGTTGAGAGGGGTGTTCCTGCAAGTAATGAATTGCTTCATTAATCTCAGGGCTTACCCTGCGAAGATGGTAGGTTTTAGCTAACGCATAACCTGATTGAACAAGGGCAACAGCTGTTATAAAGATAACGATCCAGCGTTGTTTTGGCAGACGAACCACTCGCTCAGCTATCGGTAACATGCAAAACATCAATCCTGGGAAAAAGAAACGCGCATCTGGAGTAAATCGCAAGAAATAGGCGACAAAAACTAAATAACTCAGACCCGTCGCCCAGAGCCAAAACGGGGATACCATCGAAGAATCACGAGTTTTTTTCCATAAAACCTGTGAAAAGAAACTCAAAACAACCCCAGCAAAGCATAAATACAACAATCCACCGCCATAAACAAAATAATTACTTTTAATGTGCAAATCACCTGGATGATTTGCAATAACTTCTGCCATCCGTTCGCTAACAACAGACTTTACCTTCTTTACCTGCGTAGTTACGACTTGTTCATGCTCAATGAATTCTGCTGCTTGCGCATTAGTATTCAAATATTGGGAGACCTTTTTTATTATCTGTTCTATCTTTATAACAGGATAAAAAGTAGCATTGCCATACTCTTTCAATATTTTACTAAAACCAAATGTAAACCCGCTAACTATCAGCAAAGAACAGCTTAGTACCAAAATCATTCTTGTTACAGATTCTCTTTTATATGTCCAAACCATCAGACATGAGAAAAAAGCAGGTAAAAACAAAATTGCAGTAACCTTTAACCCAACTCCAAAACAAAAAAAGAGTGACGCTAAAAACCATCTATTTTTCCGTAACAAATAAAACGCAGTAAGTACCTGAGCGGTCATTGGCACGTCCTGATAGAAAGCAACACTAAAAATCAAGGTCATCGGTAAAGATGCCACCAATAACAGATACACGAGGGCAGACCTTGACTCTACCCCTCCCCTAGAGCGTGCAAGCAGGTAAGCAACCCCTAGCAACTGCGCCAGGAAAAGTGCCTGATAAAGCTGTATTATCAGAAATGAGCCGCCACTAATATAAAACAGCACCGCCCCAAAATAATGCCACAAAAAGGAATGGGGATAACGGCGCACTTCTGTTTCACCCCATCCAGTTGGTATTTTTGCCAGAAAATTTGGTGCCATCAAATCCTTAGACTGGGTTTCCATCATATAATAATGGGTCACCTCATCCCCAATCATTACTTGCGGAGCAAGCATCCCAACTAGCGTGACAGCCCCAACTGCCAGTAAAATGATAATGGGGGCTGTTATGGCTGTGCCGTGCGGTATTTTAAAGAAGAAAGATTGCAAGTCCAAGCGACCTGACAATTTCGAAGAAAGGACTGAGTAAAGATTATATTTAGTCTGTGCTGCATCAGGATAATCACTTTTTTCTGTACCGAAAACAGAATGCTCAAGAAGACGCACACGTTCCAATAAATATGTCTGTCGATTCTGCAGTTCAGAAACCACAACAGAGAGATGAAAAGCCAGTAATAATAAGAACAATATTCCTAATACCGCAACCGCCAAGCCATATTGCACACCAAGAATACTGGGAAAGGCACGCAACGGTCCTGGAAACAGTGCCGTTAGAAGTACCAACAGGAAAATTGCCCCCCACAGCACACCGTAGCGAAGATGCAATCCTGTTCTCCAAAAAGTAACTGCCGTTAGAACTAACATCGCTATACTGACAAAAGCGGCCATCAGACGCATACGAGTAGCTACATCAAGGCCACCAAAAAAAGAGGCCACACTCTCCCCAAAAGCAATGGCAAGTAAAAGAATACCAATACTTATTCCAAAAGATGCACCAAGCGTTTTTATTCTACGATCCCATACTGCAGCAACAACAAGAATACATAGGAGAATAGCAAGGAAAAGCAGAAACAGTTTTGGAAGGGCAGTACCTAACCATTGATTAGCAAATGAAGAAATCGTTTCTATTATTGTTACCATCCAGATTACTTTTTTCCTTTTACTCCAAAGTACAGAATTATAATTCCAATTCTTTCACCACCAACATTTCACGCATTGGAAAAGGTTGATTTGGTATAAAAAACCACTCCTACCCGGTTTATATGATCAATTAAGTTGTCATTTGCTATCTGCTCATAATGAACAACATCAAAAAAATATGGCATAGGGGTTTCTTCGTTAAGTAAATAAGATATTTTTGAACTGATATTAAAAGTTACATCTTCACCTTTAATTGCAATATCAATATCTGATCCCCTTTTATAATTTCCCATTGCCCTAGAGCCAAATATCAACGCCGTCTCAATAACAGGGAAGCCCTGTAATACTTTTACGATCGCCTCAATATCATTCTGTTTGAGTCCAAAAATTTTAGCTACTCTCATCATTGTAGGATCAACACTGCATAGTTCAAAGCAGCAGATTACCCTTTCAATCCTGTGAAGAATTTATTCAAATCACGTAGGATTGGAAAATATTCCTGTCGGATTTTTTGTTCTATTTTTCGAGCTGTTTCTTCCTGATATGTATGAACTATAAGATTCCTGTCAGCTAATGCATCGATCCAGACATGTCCATCTGTTATAAACTCGGACTGAAATGCCTGTTTTATGACCTGACGTGGTGTTTTCACAGTAAATCCTTCTTCTTCCATATAATCTTTTAGTAACTTCCATGACAACTCAAACGTCATTTCAAAAAACTGAATTAACCCGGCACGCTCAACTTCACTGGGGCCATCAATGGAAATCGCCTCTTCCAAAAGCCTGAAAGCAGATTGAAAATTTTGAAAACGTTGCCTCCATCGGATATCTTTTCTTTCCAGCATTTTTTATATTCCCCTTAAAAAAGCATATATATTCAAATCTAATCACGTACAAAGCTCAGCCATTTTTGTCATCCCCACGGAGGCGGAAATCTAGAGGGGTTGCACGAAACTGGATCCCCGCCTCCGCGGGGATGACACATCTGGTCATTTACAACTCTTATGTTTTATCAGCGTGTTACGCCTCAAACAGGTGATGTTAGCTGAATTTCATACGTACTCAGATATTCAAAAGACTGCCTTGTAAGTGTACCTATTTGGTGATTATTCAGCGAGGGCAAATAATTACTTCTAGCCCGACAATACCTGGTCACTTAACCTATTTGAACAGCATACCTTAACTGATCCAGCCTAAGCCGCCAGACAAGCAACATCCTGTTTTTATGCAGTTTTTATTGTTGAATCAATTATAAAATAGCACTGTTAACATACATTAGTACACTGTAAAGCTAAAAACTTCCCATTGAAATCATCCCCGAGGTAGTTATCGGGCATGACGGATGAACACTAAGCGTCACTTTAAGGTTTACACTGCACTAGTTCATTTGTTAGCTATATCAAGTAGTACCCGCAACGTCAGTTCACCGGTTCTTTCCCATGTGAAACTTCGGGATCTTTCTCGTGCCTTTATTAGTCGTTCCCGGCGTTGCTTTGGTGATAAAGTCATTACTTTGTTCATAGCCTTACATAAATTCTCTGGCGAAGGGGTATCAACATACTCAACACACTCCCCACCCAATTCCGGTAAAGAGGCCATCCGCGAAGTAATAACTGGTGCCCCGGCCATCATCGCCTCCAGTACGGGCAAACCAAAGCCCTCATAACTCGAAGGAAGAATAAAAACATCAGCCCCCTGATAAAGCAACTTCAATTCAGCTTCCGAGAGACTACTGAGGCGTATTACCTTGCTTGAATCCTCATTTTTTTTCAAACTCTCTGTCACTTTATCTTCACCGCGTCGCGCTTTGCCAACTAACACCAACTGGTGAGGAGAAGTCTTTGAGAACACGCTAAAAGCATCAACAAGTTTATCTACATTTTTGTGTGGATATGTGTGGGCAACACAGAGCAGGTAAGGTTTTTGTACTCCCATTCCAGCCAGTTTTTTGGCTTTCTCATTTTCACTACCTGGTAAATCAGCAGAAAAATGTTCAGCAACCCCCTCTGGGATAGCATGGATCTTCTCATCTTTTGCAAAGCCAAAGCGTAGAATCTCCTGCTTTGAAAATGTTGAAATTGTAATCACTGCATCACAACTTCGACAGGCAGTTCTTACCAAAACATCCAGCATCAGTCTTTCGGAAAATTTCATATCTTCCGGGTGACTTTTATACTGCAAATCGTGAATAGTGACAGCCTGTGGAATCCGACAAATTGCCGGGGCAGTGTAACCAGGAGACCACAGAACATCAACTGACTGTTTGCTGGCTACAAAAGGTAATAAAAACTGTTCAATTAAAATTCGAACAGAACGAATCGTTGCCCGACAAGGGAGCTGATAAAATTCAACTTTTGGGTACCCTGCAAGATCTTGTCGTAATAAATTATCATTTTCACGATTGGTGAACAATACTAACGTATCTTCAGTTTCCAATGCGGCCATTGCGGAAAGTGTATTTCGCAGATACACCTCCGTTCCCCCGACATCTCCAGGGACAAGAAATAATGTATTTATACCAATACGCATTACGCGAGTTTTTTCCTTTTGCGGGAAGCTGCCATCAATGAATAGATGCCAACAATGCCCCAACGGACAAAATAGTGCAGCAAAGCCTGCGGACTGTATCGACCGGCGTCTTTACAAGCTACTTCATATTCTTCTTGGAACTGAATGTTGAAATTTTGTCCACTTATTGATTGTTCATGCCAGCGGAATGCTGACAAAGGAGCACCTTTAATACAATATGATCCTCCCTCATGCCATAATCGGAGGAAAAACTCATAATCCCAGGCAGCAACCATATCTTCCCGCAATGAACCAGCCTGAGTATATGCCCGACGACTAAAAAACAATGCAGGCTGCGACAGGTAATTAATACTTTGAAAAGTAAATCTGGACGAGAATGGGTAGAAAAGTTCTTTAATATTTGTTATGAGGCTCCGGGCTTCTACACCTTTCTCGTCAACAATTGTGCATCCTCCAAAAAATATCGCCGCTTCCGAGCCATCTTGAATGGCTTGTTGCACCCGTTTCAAGGTGTTCGGATTGTATATATCATCTGCATTTAACCAGGCAATCACATCACCTGTGGCAATCGCAAATCCTTTATTGATTGCATTGGCTGGCCCCGTATCATCTTCAATAATCAGAGTCGTGATGTCCGATGCATATTTCTCTAGAATTTCGTGAGACCTATCCGTGCTGTTTCCATCAATAACAATATATTCAAGATCAATACCATCTTCACGCTGGCCAATCACACTTGTTAACGTCTGTTCAAGAAATTGAGCGCCATTAAAATTAGGTGTTATAATAGAAAAACGCACTTTATTCAGCTACCTGAGTTGGTTTTTTATGTGTAAGATCAAGACTAATCAAAGGTAAAATAAAAAGCAAACCAAGGTACAGAAAATAATAATATCGCCAATTAAAAATCCTCAAATACACAAGAGGTAATGCTCCGCCAAGTAGGACCACGCCAAGGACGGCTGTATGTGGAAACCACCAGAACAGAATAGTAACAACAGGTAGTAGAGCCAGCAACCAAACAGGATTCCACGCCAACCAAACATAAGGTTTTTGATAACTTTTATCGTAAACTTTTAAAATTGTTTGCCTCAACCAAGGCAACTCAATGGTTTCTTTTTTATAAGGATACAATTGCCACCAACCGGAATGCAGAAGAAACCAGTAGGCATATCGATCGTTAAAGTAATAATGAAATTTATCCCATTTCTGTTCCGTCTGATCAAAATCTAACACCTTAACGTATTCCCGCACAACACGCCCTGAATCTTTAAAAGCATCTCGGCCAGACACATCCCCGGCATAATTCTGTATTTGCTGGACTATAAATTCCAGCCCTGAGGCTCTTTTCGAATATTGCAGCACTGTCAAACCAATTATTCCTGTTGAGATAAAAATTGATAACACAATCAGTGCCTTTTTTATCGGAACAAGTCGTAAAAGGCAAAACATAACCGGCAATATTACCAAATAAACAATACCGTTATGACGTATAAGCCCAAGTGCCAATGCTAGGAGAAATAGAGCAACAATCTTCTGGCCTGCCCACAACAAAGAACCATCTTGCCTTCCCCGATACAACTTAACCAACGTACAAGCCCAAAACACAACGAGCAAAGCAAAAGGTATGTCCTTCCACAACATCACATTGTAGCAACCAACAGGAACAGCACAAACACCAAACAGGAACCATGGCAATAGAATCTTTTTTGATACACCTTTTCGATATAGCCAAAACCCAAACCACGAAAAAAGCAGAGCCATGAGAATGACCTGAGCAACAGCAACTACTGCAGGATTTCCCCACAACTGATAAAGATATTTATACAAAAACACATTGAGGACAGGATGGTCATTAAGATACACATCCGGCAGCATTGCCGCCTGCCATACTTTAAGAGAGTCTACGGACATTACTCCTGGCCAGAACGCAACCAACCAGACACCAAAAACAGCACAACTAAAGCAGAATAAAATCCAGAACACAAAACGATTCTCTTCAATAAAATTCCCCCGGACACCACCAAGTTTCACATACAATTGAACAATTGAAGAAACCAACCAGGTAGTTATAAGCGCAAAGCAAACCTGCAGGAAAAACTGGAAGGGATGATAATGTGACCGAAAACTTTCCAATACATCAAAAAAGCGCGCATTCCCAAGAGAGATCGGCTGGTCTTGCATCAACTCTAAAATTTTCCCATCACCATGAATCCCGGCCGCAATAAGTTGAACAGGCTTATCAATATTTCCATTTACAATTTTAAGTTCATGAACAGCATAGCGAGGCATCTCCATCTCAACTCGGAAAGAACCGTCTGGAAGGAGTATCCAATAATCAAACTGCTTATATTTTGCCTCAACATTGGCGACATACAGATTATGTTCCGCAGCCACTCCGTTAAGAGAAAGCAGTGCGATTCCTGAATGGTTATTTGTCTGAAACTTTACACCAATATGTGCATTTGCCTGGACTGTTAACGAAAGAGTCTCGCCTGGGGAAAATTCAAGTCCTCCATTAGAATATGAGATGTTTTGTTGTAGTGAGGCAAGATCAAATGGTTCACCATCAATAATAATCGCTGTACAAACTACCTTATTACTCAGAGAGGCAGAATTCTTCTCCCCTTTTGCCCCAAGGACAAGTTGATTAGTGTGCTGTTCGTCTAATGGTTGAATTGCAGGACGAAACTCACGTTGCTCATAGCCATTAAACCCTTCACCGCTATCCCATTGAACACGGAGCAGTGGGCTGGAACTAACTGTCTGACCCTGCAAAATTAAATAGGTAGGCTCATACCAGCCACTGCCCCAATAAAAATATGAAAGAGCAGAAATAAATAAAATCAGTCTCCAAATCATTGTATGGATGGCTCCGACATCAACTGATTAATAATCTCAACGGCTCTTTGTGAAGGAGTAACCATGCTCAAATAACTGTTCAATGTGTTTGGGTTTACCATCCATTTATTAAATCCATCAGAATCAAACGCATTGTCCCCATAAGGGCTCAAATCCCAAGAAATTAAGGATGCATCGGAATTGGCTTCCACTGCGTATAAAACAGTCGCTTGGTCCCAACTAGGTCGATCGGTTATACCGTTATATAAGAGATAACTTTGACGTACCGGATGAGAAGAGGGAAGAACTCGCATGGCCGATCCGATCATAATATTTTTACCTACCTCATAGCCAGAAAACACAATAGAAGTGGGCCAATTGTTAAGCACAAATTCGGTTGAAGCGGTATCTTGATAAAAGTTCCACTCCCGCCCTTCCGGATACTCTCCTCCCATACAAACCAGCTTCTTCACTTTTCGCTGAATAAGTGCTACGCCGCCCAGCGAACTAAATTCATCAGGTTTTGATTGAAGTAAATTTTTCAGATTTGTTAAATAGCCTACGGTAACGATTACTATACTTTCATCCTCCTGCTCAGACAAGAGTTTACGATACAGGGCAACGGCATCAGGGGCTTGCTCACCAGTCTCAATATCCTGAGGAAATTCAGCGGCTATTGCAGCAGTATATTTAGATTCATGCTGCACACTTTTTCCTTTAATCATTCCAATAGGGATGTCCGGACGCCCAAACCAGGTATTTAAAGCATCAAGACAGGGTGCACTCCAAGGATCACCAGAAGAAACCATCATAGCAAGGATCTGTGCCTTTTTCTGGTTTGCCAAGGCATGTAGAACAGCCACTGCACCAACATCGTCCACATCAGAAGAAATATCAGTATCAAGAATAATAAGAACTGGGATTTCTTGCTGTACAGTCCCCTCTCTAAACAAAAACACAATTGCACTCAACAACACTCCGAATACAACTATTTTTATGAAAATAGAATTAATCATGACTTTTTCGACAAAATTGAAAAGTATTTTTTACTAGCATCACTTCTTAGCCAACCTCAGATATCGTGCGCCACAAGAAGTAGGGCTGCAGATAGCTCAAATTTATTCACTTATTACCACCAGACAAGGGAGGCGAATCATTATAACCATTCAATATTTCTTCCAATTCATGTATATTATAATCAACATCACTATTTAGTTTGGTCTTGAATACATACTCTTTGCCCTTACCTGTGATCAAACACCAGCCATCATCTGCGATTGCCACACCGTTATCGCTGATCATTTTTCCGGATGTTTTTATATACTTGCATTCACCTACCATCAGGAATCTTTTACTTGGACTCATTTTCTGTAAATGCTGTTCAAAGGTTCCATTAAAACCAAACAACAAGGTCGAATCAAGTTCATCATTCAGCTCGATTAAAATCGGAATTTTGTATTCCTTCTTATCAATGAGGATTGTATTGTCACTGATATCAATGGATACTGATCTCCGAATCTTAGGTTGCCTCCAAAATTTCAATATCTCAGATTTCCAAGCATGCAGCATTGTTTGAATATATGCTATTTCTTCTTCTGTTTCTGTGTTTTGTTTTAATAGATCTCGCCCAAGTCCTATTTGGCCAGAATATCCAATAAAAGGAAGTATTGTTGTACCAATATCAAAAGCTGTTCCTCTAGTTGTCACTTCTCCCCCTTTAGATACACCAGGTTCAATTATCATAAAGGTATTTTTTTTTCCATCTCTAGCTTTTTCCAAAAGATCAATAGTGGGAACATCATTCCAGTTTAGATGATCCGAAGCAAGCACTATCACAGTCTGTGAGGCATAAGGAGAATTAACAATTTTAGTTATGAAATCACTTATCAGATAGTCTGAACAGGCAACAGCATTCAGGTGTTCACTTTCACCACTTTTATAAGGAATATTCTCACATGATTTTGATGCATAGCCTGGAGAATGTGTATCTACGGTTAACAAAAATATGCCAAATTTCTCTTTTAATGCCGAAAGCTCTAGAAATCTTTTATAAGTAATATCAAAGAGTGAATCATCATAAAGCCCCCAAAAATTAAGATATTCCTTGTTTTCCAACTTAGGTATCAGCTCGTTTTTCCCAAATACATCAGCGAATCCATGGGTGTTGAAAAATTTCCCCTTCCCGGTGAACTCAAGGCTCGCTCCACCATAATATGTCAAATAATACCCTTCATCTTTCAACAAATCTCCGAGGCAGGTTGCTGAAGGAAGAAAATCTTTAGTTCCATGATTGAGTATTGCTAGACTTGGCAGAAAAAGAGGAAGACCACACTGGCTTGCGGATATAGCCCAAATGGTTCCTCCCGTACCATCAGCCATATGCATATTAGTAAAAGATATGCTTTCTTTTTCGATTTCCTTTAACTTTGGAACAAGATCAGGGAAGACATCTTCATTGAAAAAAGCGCGCTCAAAACTTTCTAAATATATGAAAACAATATTTTTAGGTTCTGCTGACAGCGATTCCAACTTAGGCTTTTTGTAATACTTATAAAACTCGGCAATTGATGACTCGCTTGATGCCCTGGAGGGGATGAAGGTTCCTTTTGGCAAATTATAACCATTTATACTCGCTGGATTAGTTAACAAGGCGACAAGAAGGAAACTGTAGGGGAAAAAACATTTTTTGAAAGAGCCGTCAGTCTTCGTTGGACTTTCTTTAAATATAAAAACCGAGAAAATAACTACGCTTGCAAACAAAATTACAGACGTAAGTGCTATTAGCCAGATATATGCGCCAAAGGCTGCGCCTCGAAAACCAAACTTTATTTGTATAATTGTGGCGTAATCTATACCATTTCCGGTAAAATAATCGGCCACCTCGTATGCTATACATAAAAATATATACGAAAAAGCTATTAAGCTAAAAATCAACCTATTAACTTTACTGGCACTACATTTAGAAAAGATATAAAAACTACTTATAAATACAGCTATAGAAAATAAATATGTGTAGCTATTCACTGCTACCAACTATAGAAAAGACGTAGTAAAAAAAAGAACTAATATAAGAAAGTATTTACTGACAAAAGCAAACCAATTGTTTTTCATACTACTCATTCCGGTAGATGTCAAGAAAGATGTCGCTTATTTTAGCCATTCATTTGTTTGAGTTCGACCTCCTTTTTCGCAGGTTTTCCAGGATTGAGATACACGGTCTTCGCTGGTTTCCAGTTTCTCGTTTTGCCT
>Ga0208901_1000144_pt1 | contig 48268 bp, 40 predicted proteins | sample AntAceMetag02UKF_FD_184764 | JGI IMG/M metagenome (GOLD analysis project Ga0208901, IMG submission 184764) | Saline lake microbial communities from Ace Lake, Antarctica - Antarctic Ace Lake Metagenome 02UKF (SPAdes) (version 2) | ecosystem: Environmental > Aquatic > Non-marine Saline and...
TAGAGCCCATAAGTGACAACCAACAACTTTGCCACAAATGTAGGGGTGCATTCTTTTGTGCAAGGATTAACCAAAAGTGTAAACCGAGAAATGAAGGATGCCCAATAATCGATTGAAAAAACTTCAGATGAGAAAAATGGGTGGGTCTCTAAACCGGTGCCTTCCTGATTACGAAATACCGGCAGGGTGGGTTCGTTTCTCGGCGGTGGGTGGGTTCATTCGTTCCCGGTGATGGCATATTTTCAATAAGTCAACAAGTCACGAACGTCCCTATTTTCCTCGTCCCTATTTTCCTTCGCACGGTCACCGTCTCGACATCCGCGACCTTCGACACTCAGCCCCAAAATTTCAGTCTCCAAGTTTCCCCCACAACATCATGAGATTGACTTGGCTTGAGACATAAGAGCGAATCACCAATAGCCTGGCTTCAGAAATTCCTCTTGACAGGCATGCGTTTTTATGTTGCATTTGTTTCTTATGTTCTAAATGTTTATTTGGTTTTAAGAGCTAAACGTGTCTTTGAAAGGGTTAACTCATGGAAGAAAAAGAGTATTACACCATTCCCAAGGCTGCCAAGATCTGTGGTGTTGGCAGAACGACCCTGTGGCGGTGGGTCAAGTCCGGCAAAATAAAGACATCCGTTACCCTCGGGGGTCAATATCGAATTTCCAAGGCCAATCTGGAATCGTTTGTTGTTGAAAATCAAGTGTACCCGCTTCCTACAAATAGTCCGTCAAAAGAGAAAATCCTTATCGTCGATGATGACATCCAGATCCAGGAACTCTTCACCAGAATGCTTTCATTTGATGGTTATGAAACAGAAGTGGTCTCCGACGGTTTTGAGGCCGGGATCAAGATCATGGGGTTTAAGCCGGCTCTTATTTTGTTGGATCTGCACATGCCGGGGTTGGACGGCTTTGATGTGTGCAGAAAAGTAAAGGAGAATCCAGCCACCGCTCACATAAAGGTATTGGCTGTCACAGGTTTTGGAAGTGATGAGAACAGGGACCGGATCATGGAGGCAGGGGCTGATGATTATCTGACAAAGCCCGTGTCTAGGGCCACGCTGATAGAACATGTAGAGAACCTCTTGCCGGGTTTGGGAAGGCCGGCAAGGGGTAGGTAGAGGCCAAGAAAACTGACGGTTGACCATGTCCCGCAGTCCTGCAGGCCATTTAAGAAAACCCCAGAGTTCGCAGGATCTTAACATTAATGTACCAGCAAGTTTGGAGAGTGCTAAGGAGAATTTTTATGAAACCAAAACGGAAGTATTTGTATTTGTTCGTCGCTGTTTTTTGTTCTGCCGGACTGGTTCTTTCAGGGTGCAGCGGAGGAGATGACACTTCCAGTACCCCTCCCCCGTTGCCGGGGGCTGAAGGAGGGATCAAAATCGGCAGCGAATTGATCAAGGGGCTCCTCGGCGGCGTGGGCGGCACTGTGGATTCGGACCTGATCGGGTGGGGGCTGGGGGCGCTGGGAATCGGCGGCAACAACAACGACCAGCAACAGATCGACGAGATCCAGAATCAGATCAAGGCAATCCAGGGAGAGCTTACGGATATCCAGAGCTCCGTGGTTCAATTGAGTAAAGACCTGGAAGACCTGGGCTGCAGTTCCGCCCTGGAGATCGCCGAAACCTTCAAAACGGCTATAGAAACCGACATTGAAAGCTATAATGTCTACCTCAACGCGGACACCTTGAAGGACATAGACATGGCAGGTATGGTGAGTTGGGCAGAAGCAATATTGCAGAATGGTACGTCGCTCGGCATCCTCAACGACCTTAACAATCTGGCCCAGGCCCTGGTCGGCTCGGAAGGCCAGGGCACGGGGGCCATCCCCGAGTGTGCATCGTCTTACCTGACGCAGTGGCAGGATACAGCCCTCGGGGAACAAGCCTACTACAACGCGCTCCACAGGATGGCCTTCTACAACATGGCCCTGCAGGTGCAAGGCACCCACATCGCCGTGGAGGCCGCCCATCTCCTCGCGGTGAACAAATTCCTGGGCGGTACCCGCAGCATGGATGCCAAGGAGGCACAGCAGGTATGCATAGACGACCCTGGAGATGCTAACTGCGCCCTGGCGAAACTGGCGGTCCAGAACCTGATGATCAACCTGACGGAGCAGATGGAAACGGCTGGCGCGGGCTATAGCGATGGCACGGGCGGGACCATACCGTTTGATCCGAAGAAGGAAAAGGCGACGCTCGGCAAGATCGTACAGGTGGGGTCGACTGACGGCACAACCTTCCAGACACCGACCGACGGCGGTGCGGCGTTTGTAGTGGACATTAACGACTATGACGCGGGGGAATGCTCCAAACCGCTCAGCTCCGCCACCGAGGTCTGCGGCGGCACCGTGGGCACCGACGACCCCCTTCCCACCACCTCCTACGCCGGGTACTCGGGGCTCGTGCCGGCAACGTATCAGTACTGGAACTTCGTCCTGAATAACACCTCCGAGACCGGCCAGCAGACGTTGAGCGCCGTATTCAAATCCTTGGGGTTCGGGCCGAGCGAAAAGATGATCATCCTGACCGGCGAGGTCACCGGAACGCAGTTTCACAGCGATAATTGCACAATTGAATACAATGCAGTCTGCCTGATGGACACGAACTGGACCTGGAAACCGGGCGTGAACTGGCCGCTCTGCGACGCCGCCGGCGGGGGGCCGGTGGGCAGCACTCTGCTCCCGACCAGAGCGGACTGGGACAGTGCGTCTTTCTGCCACGCCGTTTCTTTTGGTCACAGTTCGGCCGGGTCGCGATGGCAGCTCGGCCCCGACAGCCCCAATCCGTCCAATGCCGACTACTACAACGGCTCCCTACATTGCTGTTCAGATTTCGCCGAGTTTACAGGAACGGATACATCGCCCGGATGGGAAGACAACGCTGGTGTGGATCCTACTCCTCAATTCCGCTGGCCCATGCTCAAACTGGATGATCAAACGTGTGTAAATAATTTGAACTCTAAAAACCCTGCCGGCGTGTACACTCTGTGTGGTCCGGAATCCTACACGTGGATGAATTCCTACCTTCCTTTGATGTTCTTCGAACCCGAGACCCTTCCTCAGGAAAATACCGCCACAGCCACGATCTCAGCGGGAGTTTTCGAAGCAGGTCAAAATATTGAAGTGAAGCTCATCGATCCGCTGGGAAACGAGACCGTCCTATGGACAGGTAAAACGGATTCTAAAGGTGGGGCTTCATTTGATTTTACTGTCCCGGGACCTTTTGGGACTGGGAGTTTAGATGGTGTGGTTACGGTTGAAACTTCAAAAGAGCTGGTTCTCAAAATGAACGTTAAATTTGATAGGGTACCGATTTAGGGTAGGCCGGACTGTATTTGAAGGAATAACTAAGAGCTCTTTTTGTCATACAGTTGCGGTTATTTTATCAAAACAGACAAACAAATCTCCCCTGCGGTTTCGACCCAGGGTGCGGGGCCACCTCGGTGGCCCCTGCTTTTTATAAAAGCAATTATGCGAACTCACATATAATTGATGATTTCAATTTCTATTACGGGGCAGTCAAAGATACACAATACAAATGGATGAACTTCAAGCAACTATTTGAACACCTCCTTGACCCTCAACATAACATACTGGGTGGGGCAGGGAGTGGGGTCAAATCTGCTTTTGACTGTTAATTAACACCCCCTCGATCGGTTAGATCCATTTCATAGCCTTTAGGAGATAAAGGCCCACATCCCTTCGTTCATTTAGTACCACCCCGTAATTACGATACTGCCCGTTTTACTCCCAGATCCCTATATATCGGTTTGTTTATAGGCTCTAGTAAAGGTTCCAGAGCAAAACAGTCAGCAGCAGACTTGACCCGTCTCTCGTCTCTCAGCCATGCATATGTATGCATATGGGGACGTTGTTGATATATTGATATTCGCTAGCAGTGATGGTAAGGAAGAACAATGCCAAGCGAATCACGAATAGTCGCTCCAGGGCGGTCCATTACATAATCATTCGAGGAATCGAGAGAACGGTTATCTTCCAGGATGATGAGGATCACGAGTCTTTTCTCGATCGGCTTGGCGACATATTGATTGTAAGTTCGATTCTCTGCTGAGGCAGCGGGGAATAGATCTGCACCAATTGGTGGAAAGAGTAGCTGGTCATTTCAGTCTGGAAAAAGAAGACTCGAATCCGGAAGTAAAGTCTCCAGTATCGCGAAAGCACGTGCTGACCTCTGTTACGAGGGAGCGCGTCAACTTGGTCTAACCTCCATTTCCCTTGCCAAGGAGCTCGGTGTCGACCCTTCCGCAGTGACGGGAATAGTACGTGGGCCGAAGTTTTTGGAAGAAGAGGATATAGAGGCAATACTGTCGGAAAGTCAATAAATCAAGAACGTCGGTCCCACGGCTTTCCAAATGGATTCATCTCAGGGGTACAATTTGATGCCTGTCCCCGACGTTCAAGGAATTGGGCACTCGGATACGTATGCATCTGCTTCCTGGCAGGTATTGGCGTAGCCGGGTGGCGAGCAACACCCTTTGGTGACACATTTCGTGTATTCGTTCGGTGCGACCGTAATCACACAAAGACCCCCAAGCATTCGGGCTGTTACATCCGCTATCTTGCTGGTCCTTTGGCCTTTGCCATACCACGGTTCCTCTATGTCCTGAATCTCACAAGAGCTGCTGATGATGAAGTTGTCTCCCGAATTGTCCGGGTTCTGGGGCGGTCCCTTCTGGATCGGAATGCCTGCCTCTCGATCCCAAAACCAGAAGTTGACCTGAATACCGAGGCCGCCGCCAACGCTCAAATCAGCATTGAGCCGCCTGCTCATACCGTAGTGAAGTCCGATTTTTTTGTTGCTGCCCGGCAGCCAGATGCTCACGCTCGGCCCGTACAATGGACATATGCTCGAGCTGCCGTCAATTTTATTGTTGACGCTGAAGTCAAATGTCACCTCTTCCTCGGTAAGGTTCGCTACATAGCAGTATTTGGAAAGATCCGTTCCGCAACCCGATCCGGCATCGGGCAATCCTGCACACCATTGTGATTTCTCCTGGCAAAGACACTCGTGAGAGAAGCCATATGACGACTCCGGGCAGCAGTACACCTTGTCTCCTGTGCAATCATTACAGAGCTTCCTTTCCGATGCATTGCAGGGACGAACTCCGCCATGCTCCCCTTCACAATCTTTTGTCGGACAGAATTCGATGGTCAGTTTGGTTGAAGCGGGACAGTTTGCCTGTTTAGTGTTGTCCGTTGGGAAATGAAAAGCATCCGGGCAGGTTTCATCGGCGCAGTAAAGGCATCGGCATTTCTTGTTTTCGTAGATCCTGACGGGTTCATTGAAGTGCTGTGCACAGCAGCTTGGTTCCTTGCAGGAGTTGGGGCAGGCGCCGCACATGGTGATCACACTGATGTCATAACTGAGCTCCGGCGGTCCGTACCCGGGCTTTTTAAGAATATAGCTGACCTCGGCTTTGGTTGCCTCATCGGGCGTTTCGCCAATGTGGAAATCCAGGCCATCGTGTGAGGCATCGTATCCATAAATCCCGGGGGCGATCTTGCACGTTTGTCCGGCCTCACAGATCACCACTCCATTGCTCGTCCAATCTGAGCCCGCATTGACCGTTACATAAAGATCCTCGCCGCTGCAGTTGTTGATGAGGTCGAGCGTCGCCGAATATTTAACTTGGCATACAGGCAGAACGGCACAGGATCTATCCTCGCAGTCGATCTTCCCGTCGCCGTTATTGTCGATCCCGTCGGCGCAGACCCCGGTCCGCGTGTTTCCCATCAGGGGGAGACTCGTCATGATAAGAACCAGCAACAGGAGCGGAAATATGACCAGGTATCTCATTAGCTTTTCTCCTCTATCTTTACTGTTTCAGAGACTTCTCTAAATTCATTGAAAATTACAGATAATACCGCTGGACCTTGTCACGATTCTCTTCATAGGAACGCCGGAGTTCCTGGACCTTCGGATCGTTTGAGACCATTGGCGGCGCGATATCCCAGAAACTGTTTTTGGTCCCAACTGACATTTCATAGGGATCCACTTCAATAACGACGACGGAAAGACCGTCTTCGTTTTTCGCTTGTTTCAGTGATACACTCAACTCTTCCCCCGTCGAAGCTTTGTGGACCCTCGCGCCGAAGCTTTCAGCGTGTTTTGCAAAATCAACCGGGAGAAAATCGCCTTTGCTTTGCTTCTGTTCTTCCTGCTCCCGGAACTCTACATTAAATTCGGTACCGGTAGTCATAACCTGTAGTGCCCGGATAATCTGGTACCCGTGATTGACGAACACGCACACGGTTATATTGATTCCTTCGCGGGCTGCGACAATGAGGTCGCTGGGATTCATCAGGTAGGTCCCGTCTCCAATACATACGAATACATTTTTTTCACCCGCCATGCAGAGGCCGATACCGCCCGGGATTTCGTACGTCATGCAGGAATAGCCAAAATCCAGGTGACATCTTTTATTGCCCCTGGTATCCCAGAGTTTGTGTACATCACCGGGCAGGCTGCCCGCTACCGCTACCACATAAGAGTCTTCAGGGATCTCATCATTTACAATTTTTAATGCCTGCGCCTGGGTTAGAGGCTCTCCATTCTTTGCAATCAGGGTTGGTGAAGCCAGATCGTGCCATTCTTTTTTCACCCTTTCTGTCGTGGCAACCCACTCTTCATTAGCCGTAATACCGGCTTCTCTTGCGGCTACGGCCAGTTTCGAGATCCCTTCGCGTGCGTCGGCTAATATCGGTTCGGCAGCAAATTTAAAAGCATCTTTCCCAAGGACATTAATGGAGGCGAATCGTACGTCCGTGTTTTGAAATGCCGACTGGGCACAAGAGATTACGTCCAGCATTCGTGTCCCAATGGCAAGTACCAGATCCGTATGTTCCGCCAGATGGTTGGCTGCAAAATTTCCGGCCACTCCCATACCACCGGCTGCCATGGGCAGCGCATCACCCATGGTACTGCGCCCTGCGATGGTTTCTACCACGGGAATGCCAAAAGCCTCTGAAAAATTACGCAATGCCTCTTCTGCTTCAGAATAATAGACCCCACCGCCACTGATGATCAACGGTTGACGTGCATCTTTGAGCAACTGCACAACCCTGGCGACCTGTGAATTCGCAGGGGGCCGTCGATCCACATGCCAGACCCGTTTTTCAAAGAGTTTGGTGGGGAAATCACCCGCTTCGCTCTGAACCCCCTGACAGATGGAGATCGTTACGGCACCGGCTTCATCAGGGCTTGTGAGGACGCGCGTTGCTTCCATCAGCGAGGCTGTAAGCTGTTCCGGCCGAACGATTTTATCGAAAAAAACGCTGACTGGTCGTAAACCGTCGGCAATGCTGAAATCATATTCGATCCCATGCTCAATTTGCTGCATGACGATTCCCTGACGCCTTGTACCGTAATGGTCGGAGGGAAGAAGCAAGACGGGAACTTTGGTGATGGTCGCACCGGCCGCACCGGTGTACATATTGGCTGTACCGGGCCCGATGGAGGCCGTACATGCCATGGTTGCAAGCCGCCTTTTGGCACGGGCATATCCTACGGCCATATGCACCATACTCTGTTCGTGAAAAGGCTGATGGAATTCTATCTCCTGGCCGCATTCGATAAAACCCTGCCCCAGACCCGACAAATTGCCATGTCCGTATATGCCGCACACTTTAGGAATGAGCCGTTGCTCCACTCCATCACGTTCGGTCCATTGATTCTGTAAAAATAGAGCTACTGCCTGTCCAACGGTAAGCCGGATTGTTCTTTCCATCAGTTCCTCCTCGTTCCTGATTTTTTGTTTGCATATGAAAACACAGCATTCTATATTTGGCAACTGAATTATTTGCATCCGGGAAAAATTTAGCAGGGTTAACCAATAAAATTCCATTATCCAGACCTCGTTAAGTGGTCGAGTAGATTAGTAGTTAAGTGGTTATTATTATTTGAAGTTATCCCTTTCACCACAAAATTGGACACCCGATGGATTTGAATAGGCAATATGTTGATTTCACGTGCTTATTTTCCAACTCAACAACTCTACCACTTAACTATTTGACGAGGTCTGTTATCCAAAATTACTGATGGGTAAAGGAGGTAAAAATGAAAATTGGCTTTAATATGTTTCTCTGGACAGGGCATGTCACTGAAGAGCACCATCCGATTATGGAGGCCTTGAAAAAACAAGGGTATGATGGTGTTCAAATACCGATATTGGAAGGAGAGCCATCCCATTATAGGCATCTGAAAGGAACGCTTAACGATATGGGACTTGATTGTACTGCGCTGACTATTATCCCGGAAGTCGAAATGCACCCGCTTTCCGATGACCCCAATTGTCGGAAAAAAGGGCTTGATTATCTTAAATGGGCGTTGGACTGTAGTGCTGCTCTCGGTACGACTCAATTATGTGGTCCTGTGCATCAGACCCTGGGATATTTTACGGGATCCGGCCCCACAGAAACGGAAGTGGACCGTGCCATAGAATTTCACCGGCAGGTAGGTGATTATGCCCAGGCCTCTGGGATTACGGTTGTCCTCGAAGCGATCAATCGATTTGAATGCTATTTTGTCAACACCATGGAGGATCTTTGTTCGTATCTGACGAAAGTTGACCACCCTGCCATTACCGGTATGTATGATACCTTTCACGCCAATCTTGAAGAGAAGCATGTCACGGACTGTATTGGCCCAGCCTCCCAATGGATCAGTCATGTTCATATTTCTGAAAATGACAGGGGCACTCCCGGCAAAGGCCATATCGATTGGGCTACGGTATTTCGTGAATTGAAATCGGTCGGGTACGATGGGTGGTTGACTATTGAAGCGTTTAGTCGTGCTTTGCCTCAATTAGCTGCTGCAACCATGATCTGGAGGGATTTATCACCATCTCTGGACGAAGTCTGGAAAGAAGGTTTCAGTCTGATTCGCAAAGGGTGGGATGCCATCTGAAATGTTTTACATATGGGCACAGCTTAGGGCCGCGGAAAAAATATTGGATCATCGCGGATTAGCGTGGAGAATTCTTTTTTCCGGAACCGGGGTGTCAGGTTTCAGTCCCTACTTCCTGTTTTCTGATTATAATAAGCATAAGTATTTGTTATTAAGTTTAATAAATAAGCTGAATGCGGCCAGGCTTTTTCCTGATACCTGATACCTGATACCTGATATCTGATACCTGATATCTGATATCTGACACCAGTGGGTAAGGGGGAGGGTCTCGCCACCCCCTCCCCGTTTTCGCAATAAGGTCAATTCCCTATATTTACCGGCATGCGTTTTTATCGCACCGGGCGGCCCCCAGAAAGATTGCCCATCAAGGGGAGTTCCCTTACCCTTGGGGATGTACGCCCTTTTGAGCGGAATTGGTTGATAGGTGCGAGATTTAAGGTCTTTCATGAGGGCGTCCAGATTTTGGTCGAGATTTGCCTCGAACATTTTAATGGACACCTTATCCAGGCCTGCTGCGCCTCTATTCCTTCTTACCGCCTTGAAGGCCAGCCGCATCATTTCAGGAGTAATTCTTCCCGTAAGGGAATGGACTTTAAACTTCTTGGGTACTATTTTCACTGCTGATTCCCCAAATGATAGTGTTACCGACGGGAAATCCACCGTTGAGCCACGTAGAGAAAGCTAGATCTTTTGCTGAAAATCCGGGATGTTCCGGGAGTTGGAAAAAAGTAAAAGAATGAACGATGGAAAGAAAAAAGAAGGACAGGCTTTTTACCCGGAATTTTGAATAGGATTCAGTTAAGACTTGAATGAATCCAGATCTTGTGTCATATTTATTCCAGGTTTGTCACATCCGGAAATTGTTTGGGGAGGGGAAAGAGATGGAAATTTCAATAGATGATTTGCAGAGATTTGATCTATTCAAGAATATAGAGTTCTTCAATTTGCCCGTGGAGATTGAACAAGCCCCAATCATTGAATTCTTACCCGGAGATGTGATTCTTTCTCCGGAAAATGAGAACAGGAGTATCTATTTCCTGTTATCGGGGCAATTGGCTGTCCATTTGGAAGGTCCTGGATCTCAGATGTTGAGAACCATTGAGGTAGGTGATTGTGTTGGCGAATTATCGATCATAGAAGATACCAATCCCTCCGCCTATGTGCTTGCCAGAAAGACGTCGCATCTATTGAAGCTTGAGAACAAAGTGCTATGGGAAATGGTATATGAAGACGGGCGTATTGCGAAAAACCTCCTTTCAATCATTTCAAGACGGTTGATAGCCAACACCCAGTTAATACTTCTGGAAAAAACCCAGAGTAAGAAATTGGAACAGTTTGCCATGGTTGATGCTCTCACGGGCGTTTACAACCGGCGTTGGTTTGACAAAGCCATGGAACGGAATTTTAATCGATATCAACACACGAAGGAAGCTTTCACCCTGTGCATGGTCGATGTGGATCATTTTAAACATTACAATGACGATTACGGGCACCAGGCCGGAGATGTTGCGTTATCCACGCTGGCAAAGGTGTTGAGTGAGAGTGTACGCCCCACAGATTTTGTAGCGCGTTATGGAGGTGAGGAATTTGCGATTATTTTGCCGTCGACCCGTGTAGAGGATGCAGAGATTGCGGCAAAAAGAGTGTGTGATGCAGTGAGACTGGCCAAGATTGCCATGCCGGACGGCGCCCCTTTACCCTCCATTACCATATCCATGGGCATTGCCCAGATACGCCTTGGATATTCTATCGCCAATCTTATTGAAGCTGCTGATACGCAACTCTACCAGGCCAAAGAGAAAGGTCGTGACTGTTTCTGCACCTTATTGGAATAGCGTTAAAATTTAACTCCAATTGTCTGCATCATCCCCTTATTTTTCTGTTAGCCGATCTGCTAACAAACCCGCTAAAAGAGATAACATACCAATTCTTTCTTGAAAATGCGTTGCTACCAGACTATTAATACTGATTATTCAGTATAAAAGGAGGTCTGCAATATGGCTTTGGCCAGAAAAACCCTTGGACTCAGGAAGAACCTCAAGGAAGAGGAACGGCGTGAACAAATCAAAAAGGCTGCTATCAACATGTTTTCAGCAAAGGGCTATGATGAGGTCTCTCTGGACGACCTGGTCCAGAAAGCCGGGGTAAGCAAATCGCTTCTCTACTGGTACTGGGAAAGCAAAGCAGCCCTGCTGAAGGACCTCATTGAAGCTTGTATGATTCCCTACCTGGAACTTCTGCAGGCCGCGGTGGCTTCTGATGAGCCTTATATGACTAAGATGCAGCGCCTGCTTTTAGATTTCCTCGAGCTGTTCCGTGAAAATGAGAAGCTCAACAAGGTGGTCCATTTCTGTTCTCTTCACACGGGGAAGCAACCGCAGGAGGATTTCGGCCCCCTCGTTGACCGGTATTACAACAAAAATATGGATCTTTTGAAGGCACTTTTCCTGGAAGGGATGGAACAAGGCGTTATTAAGAAAAGTTGGGACGTGGAAGCCATGTCGTTGGAGGCTATGTGCTTTATTGAAGGCTATATTTACATGTCTATTCTTGAGAAACGTATGCCGCTGGATCGTATCTTGAGCCAACTTTTCATCGCCTTTATCTCTAGAGATTAGCCGGTTGTCAGTGGTCCAAGATGTAATTTTACCGTGTCCGAAATTGGACTGATCAGTCAGTATTATTGGAATCTATAGAACAAAGTTAAAAAGCCTGGATTCTGTTTAGGGAGTCATGGGTTCATCGGACAATGGCTCCATTGTAAAACTTCATGTTCATGGCTCTTTTTAGGTTATACTTCCTTTACGCATTCCATCTGGCATTGCCCTTTTTTGCTTGACAATGGGTTCTTTCCAGAATACGTTAAAAACGTTTATAACGTTAAATGCGTTGATAATGTTTTAAGCCTTCAGTTCGTAGGAGAGCCTGGGAGATGAATCAAGAGATATTAAGTGTGCCGCAGGCGGCCAAGTATTGTGCCATCAGCAGAGTGACGCTTTGGAAGTATGTCAAGTCAGGAGAGTTGAAATCTTCGCTCACTCCCGGAGGACACTATAGAATTCTGAGGAAAGATCTGGAAGCGTTTGCTCGTCAGAAAGGGATGTATCCACTGGTAAACTACCACCCACCGGAAAAAAAAATTTTGATTGTCGATGATGATGCCGCGATTAGGGAACTGATCGAGAGGACTCTTTCTGCACAGCAATACGAAACCGAAACAGCCGCTGAAGGGTTTGAGGCGGGGGTGAAAGTTCCAACGTTTCAGCCGAGCCTGATTATCCTGGACCTGCACATGCCTGGGACAGACGGCTTTGAGGTATGCAGGCAAATAAAGCAAAATCCTGCAACTTCTCACATCAAAATACTGGCCATCACCGGTTTTGGAACCGAGGAGAAAAAAGATAGAATTTTTGCTGAGGGAGCCGATGGGTACCTGGTTAAACCTGTCAGGAAAGATACCCTCCTTCGCCATGTAAAAGAGCTTTTGTCGTAAAAGAATATGGCTCAACGCGGATTAGCGTGAAGAATTCCTTTTTCCGGAACAGAGGTGTCAGGTTTCGGGTGTCAGGTTTCAGTGCCCACTATTCCCATTTCCTGGCTATAATAAGTATAACTACTTGTTATCACGTTGAATATTTCGAATGCATCCCGGTTTTTCCTGACACCTGACACCTGGAATCTGAGCATGGTCTATTCGACAACTAACAAAAATATCACGTTAATCCGCGTTGAGCCAAGAATATTAACTACGCAACCACTTAACGAGGCCTGAAAGGAGATACCATGAACGGAAAAGAAAGAATCACTGGACTTTTGAGGAAAGAAAAGGTGGACCAGGTTCCATGGGTTCCGTTTGCTGGAGTACACGCGGGAAAACTGAAAGGGTATACCGCAAAAGAAGTCATGCAGGACAAAGACAAACTGGTGGAATCGCTTCTCGAAGTAAAGAAAATTTATCAACCTGACGGAATGCCGGTTGTCTTTGATTTACAGGTAGAAGCGGAAATCCTAGGTTGTGAATTGTTGTGGGCGGATAACAACCCTCCCTCCGTAATATCTCACCCCCTCGCCCAAACAAAGGAAATTCCCCCCGACTCTCAGATCCCCGCAAAGGATGAGGGAAGGCTTCCCATGATTCTGGGGGCCATGAGAGAAGTGAAAGAGAAGGTGGGCGATGACACGGCTCTCTACGGATTGCTTACCGGCCCTTTCACTCTGGCATCTCATTTAAGAGGTCAGACCTTTTTTATGGATGTGATTTCTGATCCCGCATACGCTGATAACCTTCTGAAATACGCTGTAAAAGTCGCCAAAGCCATGTGTGATTATTATATTGAAGTCGGTATGGATGTGATTTCCGTCGTCTGCCCATTGGTTTCTCAGCTTTCCCCGAAACATTTTAACGCCATGTTACTGGAGCCCTATAAAGAGATTTTTGATTACATCCGTAGTGAGGGTGCCCTGTCTTCCTTCTTTGTATGCGGCAATGCGGGGCCGAATATTGAACCGATGTGCAAAACGAATCCGGACTCCATATCCGTGGACGAAAATGTGGACATGGTTAAGGCAAAGGAAATATCGGACAGATATGATATTGTGATCGGAGGCAATATCCCGCTTACCACCGTGATGCTGCACGGCACGCAACAGGCCAATATGAAATACATTGTGGACCTGCTGGATCAAGTAAGCCATGAAAGGCTGATCATTGCACCTGGTTGCGACATGCCCTACGATCTGCCCATTGAAAACAGTATTGCCGTACAAAAGGCTATTCGAGATACGGAAACAGCGAGACAAATGGTAAAGGATTATACGGAAGTAGAAGAAGACGTGATCGATATTGAATTGCCCGATTACGAAAATCTGAAAAAGCCCTTTGTCGAAGTATTTACTTTGGATTCAATAGCGTGCGCCGCCTGTACCTATATGCTGGGCGCCGCAACGGACGCAAAAGAACACTTCGGGGATGCTATTGATATAATTGAGTATAAATTCACGGAAAAAGCATCCATTGCGCGGTGTAAAAAAATGGGTGTTGGGAAACTGCCCAGCATGTATATTAACGGCGAATTGGCCTACATGTCCATTATTCCAGGCAGAGAGGAATTGTTTGCGAAGATAAAGGACACTATGTAAAAAAAAGAAATAAATAGAAAAAACGTTTCAAACGTATCTTGAAGGGGGTTTATGATGGGTTCTGGAAAAGGAGCAGAAGGCAGAGCTTTTCCGCATGGGATGGAAATATTATCTTCTCAGGCAGTGGATAAGATAATAAAGGTATTATTTCAATTCCTTGAGGAAACGGGCATAAAATTCGACAAGCACGAGCAGCCCTACGATCTTTTAACCAAAGCAGGATGCAGCATTTCTTCTGATGGCATGGTGAAGTTCCCTCCTGGTCTTGTTGAGGAATGCCTGGGGCAATGCCCGAAGGGTTACAAGTGGTGGAACCGACCAGGTACGGAATTCGTCGAGTATGGTTCGGGGAACACCTGTTTTATTTCTGCGTGCTGGGCGCCCAATTATATTGATCCTTATACAGGGGAGAAAAAATCCGGCGACCAGGAAGGGATTGCCGTTCTGACCAAACTCAGTGATGCCCTGCCTGAAATTGACATCAGCGGAATTCCCATCGCAACAGGCGATTTCGTCGCTGATTGCGCGACGATCATGGCAAATACCACAAAGCCGGTCCTTTTCAGCGCGGGTGAAGATACCGATAACTTGAGGGCATTTATTGAGTTGGGGGTTGCGCTTCGCGGGGGGGTGGAAGAACTCAAAGAAAAGCCTTATTTCGGCCTCCACATAAACCCGGAGCTGCTTCACTATCCCGTTTCTATCAGCGAGCAGATCCAATTATGCACGGAGAACAATATCCCCATATCCATTGCCACGATGGGGATCGGTGGTCTCTCGAGCCCGATCACGATGGCGGGAACCCTTATCATGTGTCTTGCTACCACGTTCCCCGGGATCGTGCTCGCGCAATTGTTCAAGAAAGGCCATCCATGCTCGGAGACTTCTACGCCATCTTTTATGGATCCTGCTACTGCCGGGATAAGAGGCATTCCTGAAAACGCTCTTACGGATATGGCAAAACTTGAAGTGTGCAGAAAATTAGGCCCTCTTGTGGGTCAGCTTTCCGCATTCGGGGCAATAACGCCGGAATTCAACCAGGATTATATAGCAAAAATGACATGGGATTTTGGTGAACTGGCGACCTGCGCTTTTGACTCGTTTCTTGCCATTGGCGGTATGGATGCGGGGCTGGTGAATTCGCCGCACGCGACGGTATATGCCAATGAATTGGCGAGCATGGCGCGGCGGGTCTGGCGGGGCATTCCGGTCGATGATGAAAGCTGTGCTCTTGATGTGATCAAAAGTGTGGGAAGTGGCATGTATCTCACGCAGACGCATACGGCGCTCCACGCTCGGAAGGATTTATGGCGAGGGAAATATATTAAGAATATTTCCGTTGACGCCTGGGAAAAAGATGGGAAAAAAGATATGGCTGAAAGGATTCATGAAGATCTGGGTAAAATGTTGGATGCTCATGAAGTTGAGCCTCTTTCCGAACCGTTACGAAAAGCGGTTGATGGCATTGTGAAAAAATATAAAAGATAATGGTGCTAAAGCGGCATAGCCGCAACCAAAATGTCTCGCGCAAAGACGCAAAGGCGCAAAGATTTTCTTGTTATTTATGACAGAAAAATGGGTGATAAAGTACTAAAACGAATTGGGCCTTGTTCGGGACCCGAAGAAAAGGAGAGGCAAGATGAGTATAGCAGATGAAATCAAACAAAACATATTGGACGGCAATATTGATGGAATTCAAGAAATGGTAAAAAAAGCCCATGAAGATGGGATGGAAGCGCGGACGATTCTCCTGGAAGCTTTGGTGCCTGGAATCCAGGAGGTGGGCCGATTATTTGAAGCAGGGGAATATTTCCTTCCTGAAATGATGATTTCGGCAGAGGCCATGAAAAGAGGGGTGAGTGAATTAGAACCGTATCTGGCGAAGACCGACATCAAATCAAACGGAAAGGTGATTATTGCCACCGTAAAGGGCGATGTGCATGATATAGGGAAAAACCTTGTGGCGCTGATGATTCAAAGCGCAGGATTTGAATTAGAGGATATGGGGGTAGATGTTTCGACAGAGAAGATTGTTGAAGCCGTCAAAACATCCAATCCCGATGTCCTGGCGCTTTCCGCGCTTCTGACTACCACCATGCTTGAAATACCGGTTGTCATTGAAGCGTTGAAAAGCGCGGGGCTGAGAGATAAGGTTAAAGTAATGGTGGGTGGCGCTCCCATCTCAGAACAGTTCGCCGAACAATCAGGCGCCGACGGTTATGCTCCCGATGCCATGCTGGCAGCAAAGAAAGCACAGGCCCTCATAGAGGTTTGAACCATCATATCGCCGGGCGTTGAGAAACGTTCCGTATCAGAGGCCCGGTTCAGAGTTCGCGAATAGTGCATTGAACCGGGCATGATTATGAAAACAAGTCTAATGGCCGATGTTAGGACCAAACCCGAGTGCAGTCGTCCCGCTTTAAAGCGGGAGCAAATCGAGGAAGGAACTCTGTGATTTAGCCACAGACACACACAGAGTTGCACAGACAGGCATTCCCACGCAGGAGCATGGGAACGAGAAAAACTTCTCACACGGGGTCTCACGCAAAGACGCAAAGGCGCAAAGGATAAGAGGGTTTCCCGCTTACGCTTCGCTCGATACGGTATCTGTGACAGGTTTCTTGTTTTTTCAATCGCCAATCGCCAATCGCCAATCAACAATCCAATGTAGTTTCACCCGAGGGGTGGATACCATGAAAAAAGACAAAAAATATTATTTGGGAATGACCCTTTTTGTTTACAGCTTTATCCCTTATGTCTTCACTTTTCTGGTATTGCCGTTCCTGCCTGTTTCAAAAGTTACGGCAGTCTCGATTGCAACGGGCCTTTTGATTTCCTCAGAGATTTCTTTCCTGGTGAGCGTTGCGTTACTCGGCAAGCCATTTATTCAGCTCATCAAATCAAAAATAAAATCTTCCATTTTCAGAAAAAAGGGCGAAGAACATCTCAAGCCGGTGGGGAAGGTTCGGCACTCAGCGGGAATCACTATGTTGCTTGTGGCGACCATTGTTCCCTATTCTCTAACGGAAGTCGCACTCCTTCTCGGTTGGGTGGAGAAGTATGGCCACACTGCTTTGGTTGGCCTCCTGATACTGGGCGATGTTCTGTTCATCACAAGCTTCTTTATCCTTGGCGGAGAATTCTGGGCCCGGGTCAAAAAACTTTTTGAGTGGCCCGGGAAGACGGAACGTGGAAACTGAAATGAATGGCGTAGCCTGCCAAGGTGTTGTTCCATAACGTAAACTCTTGGAAAGAGGTTGAATGATTGGTTGGAATACCTACGTCCAAAAGGGCCCTTGTTCCAGTTTGGCCTTTACAGCTTTGATGGTGATCCTTCCTCAGCAGAAAAACCAAATAGATCTGTCATCCCGATCTTCAAACCTTCGATCGCTCCCGATTCAACAATATCTTCACCGGCGCAAATTATGGCCTTGTCATATTCGTTTTCAGTGCCCATTCTATAAACCATGACTGTCTTATCCGTCGGGTGAACCAGCCAGTATTCCCCGATTCCGTGTTTCTCGTAAAGATCGCGTTTGTCCTTCATGTCCTTCGCGGCGGTTGCGGGCGACAATATTTCAATTACAAGATCAGGCGGGCCTTTACAACCCCTTTCATCGAGCTTTGACTTATCACAAACCACGACAATATCAGGCTGAACCACGGTAAAGGTCTCCTTGTCTGAGGCTTCCGGGTCTTCGGGGAGACGCACATCAAATGGGGCCACATATGCTTCACAAGGTGTGTCATCTAAAAAATCCGCAATTGGTCGCACAATTTTAAGGAGCATTTCCTGATGAAGCCTTGAAGGGGCGGGGCTCATATCATATGCAACGCCGTCGATCAGCTCCCATCTTCGCTCATCTGTCCAATTTGAATAGTCATCATAGCTGAATCGCTCTCGACGATCCTGTGCTAAGGTTGGCATGATTCCCCTCCCCCTATTCAACCGATTTTAGATTACAGTACGCTTTAGTTTTCGTCCTTTCGCAAGCCAACTGCCAAAAGCCTCATTTTTCATTGAAGCAGGCATAATATTACCCATTCTTGTATTCTGAGGTCAATTGATTTCTTATCAATCTAAAGCCACCACATATCCATTTCCTTAATCTTCCCGGCAACCTCTTTGAATCGTACGAGATCTTCCTTTCCCTCAAAAGCCAGCGACCATACCATCGGTTCTGTTTGAGTCCACTGTTTGCCTTGAGCGGCCTATGGCCTTTTCGATATCTGCGGAGTGGAGAGTGGTTTTCTTGCTGTACGGTTAGGGGAGCAAATAACTGTCGGTTGACATCTCCTTTATCTTTTAAACTCATCTCCTTGCTTTACTGCCCTCGGATATCTCTCTATTCATCTTTTCAATCAGGTTGCCCCTGTTTGGTCGCCTGATAGGTGTTTTTCTGATCATAATGGATGAAATTACTTTATGTTGTGAGGAAACCCAAGGGTTTGATTTGCTGCATGGGAATACTGTCTTTTGAGCCTATATCGACTGATTCTTCGGGTGAAAGCTGACAGAACAATCCTTCACCATTTTCAAAAATTTCAAAATTCACCTATGATATAGGTAAGGTAGCATCAAGACCTTTGCCAGGATTCGGCCACAAAGGTTGAATTTGGATTAACGTCATAGCGAAAACCGACAGATGCATTCTTCAAAATATGCTCTCCATCCCATAATCATTTCACTGCTGTTTTATATTAACCACAGCACCATTCTCTGCATGAAACCCACTCTCTATCTTTACTGTTGGCGACTTGAAAGTGACGGTTGCGCCGCTTTTGACAGTCACTCGTGTGCCGATGGTGATGGAAGTGGTAGCAGCGCATTCACAATTCGTTCCTGATTCAAATGTCACACCCGTAAGATTTACCGTATCACCGGTACACTCGGAGCATGACGAGACCGTGGTAAAGGTGTTGTCGCTGCCGTTGGTAGTTCCGGCGCTATTGATGCCTGTTACTCTGTAATGATATGTGGTTCCAGAAGTCAACCCGGTGACTCCTTTACTTACCGGCTGCGAGGTTGTCCCTGTCAGAGGGCTCTGAGTTGCAGTTGCAGTGCTTCCGTAACTGGTGGTTGTACCGTACTCAAATGTGACAGTTGTTGAGGCTCCGTTGGGGTTAACCGTGCCGTTTAACGTAGCAGAACTCGAGGTTACAGAGGTGGCGGAATTCGTAGATACTGTTGGCAGAGTGTACGTATGTGTCAAATATGATACAAATATGTCCGCCTTACCGTTTGTGTCGCCTGAAACCAAATTAGATGCATAAGAAATGAAAGCAACGTTCAATCCGTATGATGAAATTTTTGGCTCATGGCTTGGACCATTCGCCGCAACTCCATTTTCATCAAGACTTATTCTTTGGATAGTAGAATTCAACCGGTCGCGAATGAAAATGTCTGTAACGCCGTTATTGTCATCCGGAACAAGATTAGACCCATTTGATTCGAAGGCAACATGGCGCCCTTCCGAAGAAATACTGGGATGAAGGTTCGACCCATTTGATTGGTTTCCATTGTTGTCAACGCTTAAACGCCATATCTCTCCAGATTCAATCTTACATGTAAATATATCAGCAACGCCATTGCTATCCGCAGGAACTAAATTTGTTGCCTCAGAGACAAAAACAACATATTGCCCATTGGCAGAAATACTCGGTTGATAGCTATCCCCGTTGGACTGAGTTCCTGATTCATCCACACTTATGCGTCTTGTCTCTCCTGTCTGTCGGTTATGGACAAAAACGTCTTTGGCGCTGTTGGTATCGCCCGAAACCAAATTTGATGCATTGGAGGTGAAAACCGCGTAATTTCCGTCGGCCGAAATACCTGCATCATAGCTCATTCCATTTGACTGATTCCCCGCACTATCTACGCTTACACGAGTAACGGCCCCTGTTTGCTGATCATGAACAAAGATATCCGAAACTCCATTGGTGTCATCACTGACAAGATTAGACGCATCCGAAGCAAATACCTTGAATCGGCCATCGGTAGAAAAGGAGGCAGTAAAATCGCTGCCATTACCTAATGTACCGCTACCATCGGAGTTTATTTCATTAATTGATCGGGTTTGACGGTCATAAAGGTAAACACCGCCGGTAACAGGGTTAGTGGCTAAGGTTTGCTTCGATACACCTGACTGCAGGTGCATGCTATTGGAAGAGAGCGTTAATACATTCATAGAAATGTTTGAAGCCAAGGTTCGAAAGGCTATATGTTGTCCACTTGAGGAAATCGCTGGGCTATAACTGTCGTTGTTACCTTGGGTTCCATCATTGCTAATGCTAACTTTATTGATCTCCAGTGTATCTGCCTTGTTTGCATCAATAAAATTGGAAGGGTCCGTCCAGCCCGTTGAGTCTGAACTATATCCCGGTCCATGGTGACCCCATTCACGACAATTTGGATATCTGATTTCAAAATGCAAATGACTTGCAGGGGGAACTGAGCTATCACCCATCGTTCCTATTGGTTCGCCACGATAAACCTTGCCTGAGGTACGAAGCATATCTCTAAGATGCCCATACAAAGACTCAACTTGTGTTCCATTTGGCAAGATATGCCTAATTATAATCACATTGCCCCATCCACTGCCTGCATCTTGTGCATATTCAATATCACCCTCAGAAACAGCATAAATCGTGTCGCCATAATCTTTATATCCGGTACCCCTATTCCAATCTTCCCCTAAATGTGTGCCTGGCCCAATATAATTACAGTTGTTGTCAACATTTTCTAGAAAATCTTGACATACCCAATAGCAAGAGGTATTTCCAATGCTGTCAGGGCATAATCCGTAAGGCCCACATGACCCTACAGGATAAATAATCCCCTCCGATTTTTTTGGTGTATCGGAAGATATTATATACTCTAAGTGCACAATATCTTCTAAGTTGCCATCCAGATCAGTGGAAAAAAATTTCAAGGTGGTGTCTGAAGTTATACCTATCGGCGTATCATATGCAGTCGAATCTGTCGTTGGATTCGAGCCATCTCTTGTATAATATGTTGCGGCACATCCTGAGCCAAGACCATCATCACAAGTTAGGATCACATAAAATGATTCTGAATATGCCCCTGCAGGCTGAGAAAATGTAGTTCTTGGTGGTGTATTATCCTCATCATTAAGTTTTCCGTAATACACTGAATTTGTATTGTTTCCTCCGATATTATAAATATACCCATTACAGAAAGCAGAAGCATGGTCAGAGATACCGCTTGGAAGTGAGGCAGTAGGAGTCCAAGATCCCAAAGCATTGTCAGAGTTTATTCTTGCATAGAATACATCGTTATAATATGTGGTTTCGCCAGAATCTTCATACATCACACCACCTAAAATATAAACAAACCCGTTTGTTGCAATACATGTATGATTGGATCTTGGAGTTACAAGAGATGTTGTTGTTTTCCACTCGTCGATTCGTCCTGTCCAAGTGAGAGCTGGCTTTATGGGTGCGTATTGAACGTCTGATAATTGTGGCCCCCAAGTAGATTGCCCCCCTGACATGTAGAAAATACCATTGTATGTTTTAATAGCAGAATAACGGCGAGGAGGGCTAAGAAATCTATTAGAACAGACTTGCCATTCTCCAATAGTCCCATCATGATTAATTTTTGCAAAATACACACCAGTAGAGGCTCCTGGTTCTCCTGCTAACACATATAGATAACCATCATAAACAGCACTGGAATGACCATAAATAATTGTGGGGAATGATGTAGTAGGGGTCCAAGCTCCAATATGTCCATTGCTTAAAATTTGGGCAAACTGAACATCACTTAAATCCTTCTGATTTGTATCCCAGCCGCCAATTATGTAAATTTTTCTATTATCAGGATCAATTGCAGTTGAGTGGAGATATCTGCCTGTTGAGAAGGGAGTCGTAGTTTGCCATGGTTCTAAATCCCCGTCGCTTTTAACCTTGGCAAAACTTGGAGTATATCGCGCATAAGGAATTGCTCCAGCATCCCGACCCATTCCGCCAAGGACATAAACATACCCATTAAAAGATTCAGCCGTGTGGCTTTCAATTCTATAAGGAAAATTCCCAGTAGTGCTATTCCATGAACTTATTGATCCCGCTGAAACAGCATAAGATATTTGGAATTGTCCGGTTAAAAATAAGATTAAGGAGTGCAATGCCAATATAAAAGAAAAAGATCTTTTGCTGCCAGCCATGTTTATCTCCTTAAAAGTGCTTGATGCAATAATGGATATTCGGTCTTTTATGTTTAGGCGGTCACCGAAACGCGCACCTTCTTGCATCCTTCACCACGACGATACCCGAAACCGTACAAGGCTGACAGGGCAATTGTTGCACGTGGACTCACTTATGGATCCCGATAATAACCCCTCTACGGATCCCCAAACCTACCCCACAAATGCCGAAGTAGGGCTGTTTGTACCCCTGTTATACTGCGTTCCCTCTACCCCTTCAAATTATCCATCGCTTCGGGAACGCACCGCAAAAGCCCGTTCGTAGTAGGAGGAGTCACAGTCATCCCAGTTCCCACGGCCGAGGTTGAAGTTGAAGGTCATCGCCTTCTTCGACAAACCCTTAGTTTCGCCTGACCATACCCACCAGCCAGTAGTTTTCAATAAAGGCGTCATATTGCGGTCGCCTGCACCGGGCTTATAAAGGCTTTTCAGTTCATCCATGGTTGGCATTCTCCAACCACCACCGTTGATATTCAGACTTTGCACCCAGGACTTGGCGTCATTCCAACTCGTATCTTTATCAGGACCTACTTTCCATTTAAGACCTGTCTTCCTGTCTTCTACAATTCCACTGCCGCATTCTAAATAATTAGGCTGCCATGTGTAAGTTTCATTTTCTCCTGGACCGTGAAAAATAACCTTATCAAAAACTTTCCCGTACAGATTGGCCCGAAAGAGAACCTCGGGCACCAGAAGTTCGGGATGATATTTGTATTCGCGAGCCTTGGACTTTGGTATGGGAACGTAGAGATTGAAAGTTGCTCCATTTATGACAATATCACCAAACATTACCTGTCTTTTCAACTTATACGACCGAAATTTGAACGACACCTTAGAAACGGGCAGAGTAAAACGCTTTTTCTTTAGCGTTTTAATCTGCTCGTCAAGCGGCCCTACCTGGCTGTCTCGAGCTGTCTCTAATTCGCGTCGCAATGAAGCCAGCTTTTCTTCTTTTGCCCGAATCAAGGGAGTGGCCTTGCGCTCGTTCTCAGCCACTCTGGCGCGATAGTCCTCTTTGGTTTCAAACTCTTTGTCCCAAGGGCGAATATCCATAATGTGCGCTATCTTTTTGTCGTAGAATTCGGTCAAACTTTTGGTTTGTTTTCTGAGCTCATTTGAAAAATCGAGGACCATCTTGTCCCGTTGCACATTGATCTTTTTTAGTTCGGAAACAGCGGATTCAATGGTCGCACTTCCGGTCGTACCTTGACTCAGGTCCTGTCGCATCTTTTCTGCCTGTGTGCGGAGCGTGACAAGCCGCAGTTCGTTTTCGGTCTCACGTTGTTTTCTCTGGTTCTCAAACCGATCGGCCTCAAGCGCAGCCTGGCGCTGGCGTTGTACTGCCTCTTCCTTTTCCCTCTTCCGTATCTGGGCCTGTTTGAGCTCTGCCTCTTTAATGAGTTGCATGCGCTCTATTTCACGCTCCCTTGATTGGTCCCGGGCCTTTGCGGCTGCCTCTTTCAATCTTTCCAGCCTGGCCATCTCCGTCTCAAGGGCATCCACTTCAGCATCTATTTCTTTGCCCCTTTTTTCCATGTCAGGCACAAAAACAAAATCACCGGTTCCATAGATTTCGCCATCTACGGGGCGCTGGGTATGGCCGCGTGCGGCCGCATCCCCATATACTCGTTTCTTCAGGTATTGCCCCAACTCTCGCGCTGTGATGTAATCTTCCGTATTTTTAAGGGCCTCGATAAGACGGCCTGTAAAGACAGAATGCCCGCCCGGCCCATCGTCAAGAACAGTTTCACCTTTTGCCCCTGCGGTCAGCACCTGCCGTACCTGTTCACCCGTAATCGCCTTGAGGTATGAAAAATCGCGGCTCGGTTTAGTTAAGGCGGCGCGTGTATCTAACATCAAGCCAGCAAAGCATGCGTCAAAAACAAAGAAAACATGTTTGGCGCTGATTGACACGCAGATATCCGATTTGATCTGCTGCATAGAGATATTTTTGTAGATTTCGGCTGAGTCCAGCGTACCGTCGGATGGAACAAGGTAGCCCAGGTTTCTTCCGTCAAACGCTCCGGGAATGGTAATCCCGTGACCGGCAAAATAGACGAAAACCCCTCCATCAGGAGTTAACGAACGAAATCCGTAAAGCGCACTCATGATCTTTGTGCGTGTGGCCTGCTCGCCATAAAGGGTAATGATTTCGTCGAATTCAAATCTCTCTCGCAGCACCTTCTCCATCCCTTTTGCGTCTTTGACCGCATAGGCGAGCTGCTCCGATGCGCTCAAATTCTCATACCGGTCAATCCCGATAATCAAGGCTGCGGTGTAATCGTACAGTTGAACCTTTTGTGATTGACCTTTGGTTGTCTTTGCAACCACACTGATCCCACGGGTGCCCGCATAGAGCAAGGAAGGTACGATTAAGGTTAGGGATATTAAGAAAAATAAAGCGAAAAAACTACGTGTTCGCATTTGTATCTCCTCACAAAGGGTAGATTCTACACTGTTTCGGAAATAAATATTCAAGTACCCAATTATCCACCGCCCGTAAACGCGCCGCAAATGCCCAAGAGCTGCCGGAGCCTTCACAGTCGGCCTCTGGAGTGTCTTGTTGCTTCAATTGTCCATTAAATAGTCTGGAGTTTTCATTCTACGTACATATTGTAGAATCCATACAGCATATAGTTAGTTAAAACTGTTTCCAAAATGACGTCATTTAATTGAATAACTATTTCAAAACCCTTGCCATGCCTGGCTATCAAGCCTAATTAACATTCCAAATTGTACCAGATTTTTCATCAGCTAATTTTTCCCAACGACTCCTGTTTCCGAGACCTATAAAGAAAGCGTTCCCATCGAAAGTCTCAAATGAGTATGGAATAGTGGGAAACTCCGTGGATATAATTCGTTCCCATTTAACCATATTTGCAGAGCGATGGATGTATGTTTTGTAACGCTTTCCATAGCTGGATCATTCATCCGGATTCCAATGACAACCTACCCTCCAAACAGAGAACCCCTATATCCTTAAATAAAGATATAGGGGTCATTGTAGGTAGATATCCATTTTGACATTCACCTGTTACTTTTTCAGTTTTTGACTGGCAGATATTCGTAGAGGAATGATAGTACTGTTCGGTTCAATAATTCAAGTGTTTTTTGAAATTATTATCCTGAAGCGCTGGTAATTCACGCAGGAAAGCCCGGAATTTCTTACTTCAGGGAGTGCTGACGTCTTCCGGAATCGAGTGGCAGAACTGGTCAAGGCTGGAAGATGAAATCTTCACCTATGTTGGGAATGTTGAAATTCAATAATAATATAGAAGTCCTTACACCAACATCGCCAAAATCGTGCAAGGCTGGCAGATCAATCATTCAATATTATCCCATTAAAATCGATAAAATATTTCCCATGAGTGTCCCGATTTTCACCTTCTTTGCAAACCGGTCCAGGCACTTTTTAAGCTCGGGGCTGTTCTTGCGGATAGCCCAGCCGATCTCTGCTTTTTCCCTCAGGAAGACACCTTCGTTGACTTTGATCTTTGTAAATATCCGCGACCAGAATGCTGCCAGATAATCATCCGCCAGGGTAATCGGGACCAGGCCTGCATTGGCCATTTCCAGGATATCTTCCGTCTCCAGGTTTTCGTCGGCCTCCTCAATTTTTACCGTCGGCTTGCCGGATGCCGCAAATTCTTTATTGAGGGCTGTCAGGCTCTCGAAATAGCTGGAAGATTTTCGGACATAGATGCTTTTTCCGGAAAGGTCTTCCAGCCGCTTGATGGGTTCGATATTCGGCCCTGTCACGACCACCTCTTTGGCGTTCTCGTAGTAGGGTGCGGCGAAATCCACCTTTTTCAGACGTTCCGGAGTGATTGTCAGGGTGGCGGCCGCGATGTCCCCCATCCCTTTTACCGGGTAGTTCAGGAGTTGGTCCCGGGCTACGGGCACATACACCATTTGGACAATCAAATGCTTCTGAACTGTGCCTTTCTTTTTGAGCTCCTTATTACAGACCTCGTTATTTCGACCCATTTTGGGGTCTGAAAAATGGACACTTTACCGTCTAATACAACGGTTTATTCAGCATGAAAAAGCGTAACTATTTGATATTGTTCAATGCGGAAAAATTAAGACTGTCCAATTCTGTTCCAAAACATAGTTTTTTTGCCTGAAGCGATTGTATTCACATACAATTTTGGAACTGAAAAGTTTTTAGCGTAACGAGGTCTGTATTAAGGGATTTTTCGAATTGTTGGAATATCTCGTAAACAAAACCCCGTTTGGCGGCCCCGTCCCAAAAAAAATTGCTTTTGTTGTAAGAGACGAAGACCCGGTCAATCCATGGCTTTCATCCTTTCAATCGGAAAGCAAAGTGCAGCAGGAGAATGCCGAGCATGACTGCCATGAGCCCGATGATGACGACGAAGAATTCAGCCGCCGCGAACGGGTTGAAAAAGAGGAGAATGCCGAAAAGCACTGCCAGGGCGCCGTTGAATACGAAAAGCTTTTTGCCGGGAAAAGGTCCTTTAAGGTTCATGACTACAAAAAGCTGGAAGCCACCGATCAGAAGGCCCCATATGCCGATGATGATTACAAATACTTCCAGTGTCTTCTGTGTGTGAATGACGATCAGGACGCCAAGTGCGATACTGACCAGGCCCTCGATGAGGGGGCCCATATAGGGTTTTTGTGCTTTGGCATTTCGAACCGTTACAAACAGCAGAATCAGGCCCCCCAGAAGGACGACAAATCCGAAATATTTCCCTAATACCAGGATCGTTGAAGAAGGGACGAAAATAGCGAGTATGCCAAAAAGTATGGCGATGATTCCGTTCAGGGCAAGTGCCCACCAGTTTTTATTTCCGATTGCCTGCATGATTATTTCCTCCTGTATTATAAATGGCCAGTATTTGTGTGCAAATAGTCTTGGGGGGTACTTCAATGTTTAGGATCAAGGCATTTTTCGGTTCCTCAAGATCACGAAGCTGACTGTCTAACAGACCTTCTTTCATGTAATGCCCTTGCCGCTGTTTCAACCTGTTGAGTAAAAGATCTCGCGGTCCTTTCAGGAATACAAATTGTACGTCCGGGCCTGCCCCCGCACGAAGGATCTTTCTGTAGTCTGTTTTTAATGCAGAACAGGCAAGAATACCTCCTTTTTCGTCTTTCATCACTTCCAGCTCGATTTTCAAGATTTGAAGCCATGGTGTGCGGTCGCCGTCATCAAGAGGGATGCCCTGGCTCATCTTAAGAACATTTTCCGGCGGATGAAGGTCATCCGCATCAAGGAAAGGCAGATTCGTCAGGGACGCAAGCCGTTTCCCGACAGTAGTTTTACCAGAGCCGGACACACCCATCAATATGATTATCATGGCCATGGGAAAGTTTTTCGAATTTCAGTAGGCAGTGAGCAGTTGGTAGCAGGCAGTCCCACACCATCGGAATTCCCTGAAATCCGCCCTGCGCAACCCGCATTCCGCATCCTACTTTATTCTACCGCCTCCATCTGAAAATATTCGGTAATTTCATCCTCTGAATATCCCATCTCTGCAAGGACTTCTTTTGTGTTTCCGCCTCTTGTTCCCTTTTGTCCCTCGGCTATTCCGGGAGTTCTCGAAAGACGCGGGGCAGGGGAGGGCTGTGGTATTCCATCTACATCGATGATTAACTTTCTTTCCTTGTTATGGGGGTGATCCGCTGCTTCGTCGATGTTGAGAACGGGGGCAACGCATGCATCTTTACCATCGAATATTTCCGCCCATTGGTCACGGGTTTTCGTTTTGAACACGGTGGCAAAGCGTTCTGTCATTTCCGGCCATTTTCCCATATCGTACTGGTGGGGCAGGGAAGCGGGGGCAATGTTCAAGCCCTGGATGAAAAGGGCGTAAAATTTCGTTTCGATGGCGCCCACAGACACGAACTTTCCATCTGATGTCTCGTACACCTGGTAGAAGGGCGCCCCCCCGTCAAGGAGATTGCTTCCAATGTCCAGCGTCATGAGTTGATTGCCGAAAAGGCCGAAGAATAGCGTGGAAAGGTTCGCAGCGCCGTCAACCATGGCGGCATCTACTACCTGTCCTTTTCCGGAAACGTTCCGTTCTACCAGAGCTAACAGAATGCCCATGGCGCAGAGCATACCGCCACCGGCGAAATCCCCCAAAATATTGCCCGGAGGAAGAGGTCTTTGCCCTTTTCTCTTAAAAAGGGAGAGGGCTCCCGACAACGCGATGTAATTCATATCGTGCCCCGCCATGCCCGCATATGGCCCTGTCTGGCCCCACCCTGTAAGACGTGCGTAAATAAGCCTTTCATTCCGGGAGAGGGATTCCTCCGGTCCCAGGTGAAGGGCTTCCATCACGCCCGGACGATAGGGCTCAATGAGGATATCGGAATGGTCAATCATTCGCATGATGATCTCTCGCCCTTCAGGACTCTTTACGTTGACCCGCATGGACCTTTTGCCACGATCCAGAGGATTCTTGCTCATGTGCCCGGGCATTTCGGGGGAGTGCTTCAAGAGTCTGTCCACGATGACCACATCTGCTCCAAAATCAGCTAACAACATGCCACAATAAGGGGAAGGCGCGAGGCCTGCCATTTCAATGACCTTGATCCCATCCAGTGGTCGCATAAAGGGTTCTCCTGGCGCAATTGCGCGGGTTGAAGGGTTTTGGGTTGGTTTCAGAACTTTCCCATCCGGTGCAGGAAATGATATGCCACGATTCCGACCGTGGTGGAGAGGTTCAGGCTGCGGATTTTCCCCCATATGGGGATGGCATAACAGGGATAGCTTTCTCTTATGGATGAAGGCAATCCCATGGTTTCCCTGCCGAAGAGGAGATAATCGCCATGTCTCACTTCGGCATTTGTGTAAAGCGTTTCCGCATGCCTGCTGAAACAGACAAGGCGGTTGCCACAGGCCGTGCCTTCCAGGAAATTTTCAAAATTCGTATGGTGGCAGATATCCACCTCTTGCCAGTAGTCCAGTCCAGCCCTCTTGAGATGCTTGTCGTCTACCTTGAATCCCAGTGGATGAATCAGATGCAGCCTGATTTCAGCTGCCCCGCAAAGCCTGGCAATATTTCCCGTATTCGCGGGTATTTCAGGCTGAAAGAGGACCACATTCAGGTCGGGGTTTTTCAGGGCGCGATGGCTGAGTTTCGTTACATCTCCTGTCATTGGATCCACTGCATTCTGCCCGCACTCTCCTCAGGGTAGTCGATCACTTTCAGGTGGCGGGCGTAATCGGCAAGGGCTTCATGGGCAATATGGTCTGTATCTTCCCAGGTTACGGAACCGGGATCAAGATGAAGATATTTTTTCATATTTTCCGGACGGGCGCAATAGGAATTATGGGCAAGGGTGTATATTTTGTCCGGAAAAAGCGTTTCTCCGCCAACTTCCGCTGCGACGATGCGACTTCCTTCCGGTCTGTTTGGGTCGACTTTACAGGTTATCCCCGAAATCTGATTGACGAACATTACCGCATTATACTCCAGGATTCTCAATAACTGTGTTCCGGTGACCCTGCCGATCACCAGGTGATCTCCAAACGGCATCAGATTTGTGAAGTCTCCCTCGCGCAGTTCCATCGGTTCGTCGTTGTATAAACGAAAATCGGTCCTCATAGAACTGCTGTTCGTCATGGCAACGTCTGTGCCCGCAGCCCACCTGAAAGCGTCTGAGGAAAAATCGCCCAGATTGCTTTCCTGGTTTCTTAAACAAACCCCTGTCAGGGAGCTCTTCAATACCGCAACTTTTTTCTTCTTCAGGGCATCTGATGCTTCCTTTATTTTCATGGTTTCGTGAGTCAGTGGGGATGGGTTGATTTGTCCAATCCTGTTCCGGATGGACAGGACCTTCCCTTTTTCTATAAGGAGATCCACTTTCCCGTAATACTCATTCATGGCGCCGGCTTGAAAAACGGGGAATCCGTTTTCTTGAAGGGGTTTTTCAAGAAGGGCGTGATCATGCCCGGAAAGAATAATGTCTATTCCAAGATCTGGAGGGATTTGTTCTGTGAGCTTTACTATGTTTCTGAGGTGATCATGAATCATCAAAACCGTCAGGTCAAGAGGGCCCATTTCGGGGATATATTTCTTGATAGCATCGAGCATGGGGATGACTTTGAGATGGTTTTTTTCAACTACGTGTAAAACATATCTGTTTTCGGTCAGAAGAAGACCTAAAAAACCGATTCGGAGTCCCGCGGAAGTTTTTATTACCTTGTAAGGGACGTAATAGGGTTTGTTGCTCTCTGTCATGAGGTTTGCACACAGGAGACCCGAATGAAAGGCATTCGCCCCTGGAACGCCGTAATCAAACTCATGATTGCCGGCGGAAATCAAAATTCTGTCTCCATATCCCTGGATCTCAAGCTGATCCCTAAAACGATTCCACATTCCGAGTTCAGCGGATCCTTTCATATGCTTTGGCAGGTTGGGTCCCTTAAAGAGATCCCCGGATACGGCATAAAAGGAATTGGGTTCGTCCCGGAATAGATCGGAAAGCATGTCTGCAGTGTCTCGGATACCTGCCCTGTTGGAAGCAGGGAAAAGCCATCCGTGAAGGTCGTTTTGATAGATAATGGTGACTTTCTCGGCGGCCCACAAGTTCGGGGAGAAAAAAAGAAAAAGCAGAAGAAAAAAGCAGAGCGTCTTTTTCATACAGACCTCGTAAATTATGATGTATTATGGGCCAATATTTTGGACAAAAACTGTTCTTCAACCCAAATGCTTCAGGTTCAAAGGTTCCTTTCGTTTAAAAGCGTTCAGAGGCAGCTAAAACCGAACTATTGGGCTCGGACTATTCTGCTCTCCAATGATAATGCGGACACTTTCAAGTCCACAATTCATCAAAGCCTCAGAAGCGCTTTGAAGGGCTTTATCCGGATGATTGTTGGTTTCGCTCAGATGAGCAAGAACCACGACCTTCAAGTCGTCATGGGACACAGCTTGGAGGAGATCGGCTGCCTGTTGGTTGGAGAGATGGCCGTCACGGCTTTTTATCCGGCGTTTGAGATTCAGAGGATAGGGCCCATGGTCGAGCATGTGTGGGTCGTAATTGAATTCCATGATCAAGGCGTGGCATTTGGTTAACCTGTCTTCTGTCAGGCCGGTGCTTTTTCCCAGATCAGTCACGATACCGATTCTGGATCCATTTGCAGAGAGAATCGCCCCTATGGGATCCGCGGCATCGTGGCATTTGGTGAATGTTTCTAACAGGAGGTCATTGATTTCCATCGTGTCGCCGGTTTCGATGAAGACGGGTTTGGGAATGTTTTTGAGCGTCTTGCTGCCACGGTTGAATGTTGCACGATTGATGTAAAGCGGCAAATCATAGCGCCTGCACAACGGCCCAGCGCCTTTAATGTGGTCCCCATGTTCATGGGTAATAATCAGGGCATCAAGGTCTTCGGCTCCTACACCGATCATAGCAAGTCTTCGTTCGGTTTCGCGACAACTAAGTCCTGCGTCGATCAGGACATTTGTTTGATCCGTCTCCACGTAAAAGCAATTCCCACTGCTTCCGGAAGCAAGCACGGAAAATCGTATGGTTCCATTCTGATGATTTATCGGACTGTCCCCTTTTTAAAAAAAAATTAGCGGATTCCGCTATGGCCGAACCCTCCGGCTCCCCGCTCGGTTTCATCCAGTTCGGCCACTTCACGGATCTCGGCATGAAATACTCTGGCAATCACCATCTGGGCGATTCTGTCTCCTCTGTTGATGACAAAGGGCTTCTTTCCCCAGTTGATCAGGATGATTCCGATCTCTCCCCTGTAGTCCTCATCGATTGTTCCGGGGGAGTTCACCATTCCGACGCCATGTTTCAGCGCTATCCCGCTGCGTGGCCTGATCTGGGCTTCATAGCCGGATGGAACAGATATGGCCAACCCGGTAGGGACCAGTTGAATTTCACCAGGATTCAGGGTTATGGGAGAATCCACAGAGGCTCTAAGATCACATCCCGAGGAGCCTTTGGAGACATAGGAAGGAAGTGGTATATCGTGGTGGGAACTTAGACGTTTTATCTCGACCTTGATATTCTCCAATGCAGACCTCGTTAAGTAGTTTGAACCTTTGAACTTTTGAGGCAATGTTCAACGTATGTTCAGACATTCTCTTACCATGTTCTCATCTTCCAGCGGACCAAGGGAAGCAAAGGCCAGATCACCGTTTCGAAAGACCTTACCGGCGATGCCCACAATATCGTCGAGAACAACTTTTTCCAGCTTGTCCACCAGTTCTTCGTAGGTGACTTCCCTGTCAAATACGGATTCATTTTTTGCGATGCGCATCATTCGACTATCCGCACTTTCAGATGACAGGTATATCCCTCCGATAAGATGCTCCCTTGCTGCTGTAAGGTCGTCCTGGATGAAATCGCCGTTGCACATTTTTCTGATTTCCTGTTGAACCGTTTCAAGAAGGGGCTCTATGTTCTTAGGTTCCGTGGCGGCATAAACGCCTAAAAGACCGGCATCCGCATAGGACGAAAGAAAGGAATATATGGAATAGGCCAGACCCCTGTTTTCTCTTACTTCCTGGAAAAGGCGGGAACTCATATTGCCTCCCAGGATAGTGTTGAAAATGGCGCAGGCAAATCTGTCGTCATCTATCTGGGAAGGGGCTTCCGCCCCTAAGCAGAGATGTACCTGCTCCAGTTCTTTGAAATGAAGAGAGACTCCTCTTTTTGATGCCGGTGCGGACCTTTCGGGATTTGGGCCGCCCCCTTTGAATGCAGACTCGAAAACAGGGCCCAAGCGCGAGAGCATTTCCTCATGATGAATATTACCGGCGGCCACTACCATAATGCGTTCGGGAAGGTAATAGTTCCGTATATATTTTGAAATGACTTCCTGGTTAATGCCGGATACCGTTTCTCCTGTTCCGAGGATTGACCGGCCCAGGGGATGACCAGACCAGAACTGGCCGTTGAAAAGGACATTCAGCCTGTCGTCGGGTGTATCTTCCATCATATTGATTTCCTGAAAAATCACCTCCCTTTCCCGTTCCATATTGATCGGGTCAAAGAGGGGATTCAGGAAGATATCCGACAGGACGTCAGCCAATATGGGAAAATGTTTTCCCAGAACCTTGCCGTAAAAACAGGTGTTTTCTTTTCCGGTGAAGGCGTTTGAGAGGCCTCCGATGGCGTCAAGATCTTTTGCGATATCCAGAGAAGAGCGCGTTGGTGTCCCTTTGAAACTCATATGTTCTATGAAGTGGGAAACCCCGTTTTCCGTATCTGTTTCATCTCTGGAACCGGTATTTACCCATATCCCAAGGGATACTGACTGCAGGTGCTCAATCTCTTCAGTGAGGATCTTGACGCCGTTGTTTAAAACCGTTTTGTTATAATTCATCCAGGTTTTCCTTTAGAGCGGCCTTGCGCGAAAGGCGTATTCGGCCGTCTTTACCCACTTCCAATACCTTAACAACGATTTCGTCTCCTTCATTTAACACATCCGTAACCTTATTGACCCTCTCGTCAGCGAGCTGGGAAATGTGGACCAGACCGTCCGTTCCGGGAAAGATTTCTACGAAAGCGCCGAAATCCATGATTTTGACGACTTTGCCTTTGTACAGTTTATCGACTTCTGCTTCCTGAACAATCTCACGAACCATTTGCTCAGCGGCATCGGCACATTCTTTGTCCGGAGAAGAAATGGTCACGATTCCCTCATCATCCACATCTATTCTTGCTCCCGACGTGTTGCTGATTTCTCGAATGGTCTTTCCCCCGGGGCCAATGAGGACCCTGACTTTTTCCGTACTGATCTTCACGGACGTAATGATAGGCGCAAATTCAGAAACATTCTCCCTCGGTTGCGTAATTGCCTTCTGCATCTCATCCAGAATATGAAGTCTGCCCTTCCTTGCCTGCTCAAGGGCCTGCTGCATAATCTCTTTCGTGAGACGCTCAATTTTGATATCCATCTGAAGGGCCGTAATCCCGTCGCGGGTTCCGGTAACCTTGAAATCCATGTCGCCAAAATGGTCTTCGTCTCCGATAATATCGGTAAGGACAACGACCTTGTCTCCGTCCGAAACCAGTCCCATAGCTACTCCGGCTACGGCTTCTTTGAGGGGAACGCCTGCATCCATGAGGGAGAGACAGCCTCCGCAAACACTGGCCATGGAAGAGGAGCCATTGGATTCAAGGATTTCAGATACCACCCGGATGCAGTACTTGAAATCTTCGGCGTCCGGCAATACGGGCATGAGCGCCCTTCTTGCAAGTGCTCCGTGGCCAATTTCCCTTCTCCCAGGACCTCCCAGTCTTTTTGCTTCTCCAACACTGTAGGGGGGGAAATTATAGTGGAGAATAAAGTTCCGGAAACCGTCGCCGTAGATGGACTCGATTCTTTGTTCGTCCCTTTGCGTTCCCAGGGTGGTCAGGACCATGGCCTGCGTTTCTCCACGTGTGAAAAGGGCTGATCCATGAATGCGAGGCAACAGGCCCGCTACGCATTCTATGGGGCGTACTTCATCAAATGCGCGATCACCGATCCGCTTTCCTTCATCCAGAATCATGCTTCGGATGATTGTTTTTTGAATGGAGTGCAGGATCTCCCGGATTTCCGAACGCCGGCCTTCGAATTCTTCTGAAAGGGCTTTCTGGACGGAAGTCTCAACCTCTTTGACCTTATTCTGTCTTTCCAGTTTGTCGGCAGTGGTAAGCACTTCTTTCATCAAAGGGAAAGCCATTTCTTCCACCTTTGCCTTCATGCTCTCATCTTCTGCATTCGCTTTGTCAGGCTCTATGATTCTTTTCGGTTTTCCAGCCTGCGCTTTCAGTTCATCCTGCATGTCAAGAAGAGGCTGAATTGCTTCGTGTCCATAAAATATGGCGTCAATCATATCGGATTCAGAAACAAATTCCGAACCTCCTTCAACCATCACAACGCCATCACGGTTACTTGCGACGATGAGGTTAATGTCGCTTTCCGCCTGCTCGCTGATTGTGGGATTGGCAATGAACTCCCCGTCAATCCGTCCCACCCTGACTCCCGCGATGGGGCCTGAGAAGGGGATGTCGGAGATCTCAAGGGCGGCTGAGGCGCCGAGAATAGCCATCACGTCAGATTGGTTTTCCTTGTCGCTTGAAAGTACTGTGGCGATTACCTGGGTTTCAAAATAATAGTTGTCAGGAAACAGGGGCCTTAAAGGCCTGTCAATCAAACGGGATGTGAGGGTTTCGCTCTCACCGGGCCTTCCCATATCTCTTCGGAAATAGTTTCCCGGGATTTTTCCCCCCGCGTAGGACATCTCCTGATATTCCACCGTCAACGGCAGGAAATCGATTCCGGCCCTGATTTCGTCAGTGGACACAGCTGTCACCAGCACAACGGTCTGACCACAGGTTACGACTACGGACCCGCTTGCCTGCCTGGCAATTCGACCAGTTTCTATATGAAGGGGCTTTCCATTTATCTCAATAGATACATTTTTTATCATTTTTCTGTTCTCCCTTTCGCTGAACCTTCTTTAAAGGCAATCGGGATTTCATGAAAATCCCTTTCGATTGAAACTCGTGTCAAAAACAGGCCACATCAGCAATTGCTGAAGCCCGTGGTTTCACCGCTGTTATTCCAGCTGGTTGAATTTCCTTTTCGGAAAAAAGTTTTCCCCACAAAGATTCCCAAGTGGGGGGTCGTTTATTCGGGGCTTCTCGGGAGCTTCAGGCGCCGGTCGGATGTTCCGGATGGGCGCCCAGCCCCGAAGAAGTCCAGGTTATTTTCGAATGCCGAGTTCTTTGATCAATACACGGTATTTGTCCGCATCTTTTTTCTTCAGATAATTGAGAAGTCTTCTTCTTTGTCCAACAAGCTTCAAAAGGCCTCTTCGGGAATGATGATCTTTTTTATGAAACTGAAAATGGCCCGTAAGATACTTGATACGCGTCGTGAGCAGGGCAATCTGCACTTCCGATGAGCCGGTATCCTTCTCGTGTAATTTAAACTGATCAATGATTCCCTTTTTTGCTACTGCTGTCATAACCACGTTTCATTCCTCCTCAGTAGGTTTGAGTAATGGGATTACGCATATTTGAGAGCTCGCCTGTTAAGCAGAAATTCGAAATCCTCGGCGAGTTATATCCATTTCTTTCCGGGGTTTCACGAAAAAACCCGTTCTATCCCTATGTCGCCATTTTTGTTACCCCCCCTTTGATGTATTCTCAAAACAGCAACAAGGTTGCCATCATTCACGAGTTTTAACCACTCGTTATGGCAGTCCCCGTCTACAGATGAAATGCCAAGTTCGTCCCATTTCGGACAATATCCATTCCTTACTTTCCCAGCTAAAGACGCGGGTATATCCGCTTTTTGCATGTCAGGGATTGCCTCGCTCAAAGCGATCGTACCGGCTGTAAGAAGCGATCCTATTTCTTTTCCCGATATTTCCCGCGAAGGGAAGGCGTTGTCTACCAAAAAAGTCCCGACGCCTGTTCTTCTAAGACTTTTCAGGTGGGCGCCAGGTCCCAACTCTTTCCCCAAGTCTGCGGCAATACTTCTGATATAAGTCCCGCTTGAGCATTCTATGTGCAAAGTGATCAAAGGAAGGTCCACAGACACGATGTCTAAGGAATGAACTGTAACGGGCCTTTCTTTCAGTTCAACTTTGTGGCCTTTCCTTGCCAATTTATAGGACCTTATTCCGTTATGTTTTACGGCGGAATAGGCCGGCGGCGTTTGCCGAATATCTCCCACGAAGCGACTTGCTTTTTCCAGGATGGTCTGATCGCTCAAATGGGAGACGACGCTCTTTTGAACAACTTTTCCCGTTGGATCAAGAGTGTCCGTTTCAATGCCCAGTTCCAGAGTCGCGTCATAGGCTTTTTTCCCTGCCATTACATAGCGGGATAGTTTTGTTCCCTGTCCTAAAAGAATAATGAGCAGTCCGGTGGCAAAAGGATCCAGTGTGCCCGCATGACCGATTTTCAGGGATTTTCCCTGTCCGAAAGCACGTTTTATTTTCCTGATGACATCACTCGAACTTTCTCCTTCGCACTTGTCCATCAAAATGATGCCGTCATGTACTGTTTTCATATACCCCAATCTGCCATTCAGAATCAAATCCCGTCGAGATAATTGGCAATTTCGTTCAGAAAAGCTTTCTTTAGGGATTCAAGAGGGCCATTCGCATCAAATCCAGCTGCCCTGCTATGTCCGCCTCCCCCGAATCGAGATGAAAGTTCAGCCACATCAACTGTGTCGTTCGACCGAAGGCTGAACTTGTAGTGGTCTTTCCCCTTTTCACGGATCAATACGGACAGTTCAACGCCAAACGCAAATCGTGGGTAATCTACAAAACTGTGGCCTTCGTGTTCTTCAGCGCTTGATTTTTTTAGCATGTCCTGTGTAATTGTCATTATGGCGACGGTTCCGCCATGGGAAATTTCCAGTGTTCCAAGGACAAGCTCCAAAAGCTTCAACCGGGCTAGTTTATACCCATCCATCACCTTTCGAGAAATATTCCAGGGAACGGCGCCATGTTCCATTAGTTCAGCTGCGGCTCGAAAGGTTTCCGGATCCGTATTGCTGTATTTGAAAGATCCGGTATCCGTCAGGATGGCGGCAAAGAGATTTTCGGCGATCTCTTCATCTATTGGCAGTCCTGCCGCTTTGATCAGCTCAAAAACAATGACCCCTGTTGAAGATTTCTCAGGGCATACCAGATTTATATGGCCAAAGGTATCATTCGTTCCATGGTGATCTATGTTTATAATAAGGCTGATTTTTTTGAAGTCATCATAGATGTCGCCCAGGCGCGACCGTTCCGCACAATCAAGGGCTATCGCAACGTCGAACTGGCCCTGAATCTGAATTCCATCCTGGATTTCCTGTGACCCACTGAGTGTCTTCAGAGAGCCTGTAAGTGGTTTTTGTGTGACAAGGGTCACATCTTTTCCTACAGCAGAAAGACTCTTGCCGAGGGCAATCATGGAACCAATACCGTCCGCATCCGGATCCTGATGGGTTGCAAGCAAAAAACGTTTGTTTTCAAGGAGCGAGGAAACAATTTCTTTGAACGGGCTCAATCCTTTTGATTTGGCGGTTGTCAATCTTTTTCGGTCTCCCTTATCTTGTCAAAGAGTTTTTCCATATGACTTCCATCGGCGAGGGAGGTGTCGTGGACGAATTTTAATTTAGGGACATAGCGTAGCTGCATGTTCCTTCCGATTTCCCTCTTGATAAACTTGGAGGCGCTTTCGAGACCCGCTCCAGCGCGTTTTATTTCTTCTTCTCCCCCCATGGCGCTGAAATAGATCCTCGCGGACTTAAGATTGTCCGAAAGATCAATTCCTGTGAGGGTTACACCCCTGACTCTCTGGTCCTTCACTTTTTCCAAAAGAAGAAAAGCAATTTCCTTGAGAATAAGATCCCCTACTCGGACGGCTCTTTTACCTGGCAACATGTTGAATCCTAAATGAAATATAGGGTTTTATGTATGACCTAAAAACTGCAATTAGCTTTTAGCTCTTAGCCGTTAGCTTCAAGGTCTCAATCATTTGCATGATTTTTTCCTGGATTGGGGCTCTCATTTTTTGATGGTACCGTATTGCACCGTAAATGTCTGCTTTTGTACGGCTAATCGCTAATCGCTAACGGCTAACCGCTATTTTCATCTTTTATGTATGAAAAATATCTACTTTGACATCCACGATCTGTGCGAGCTGAATGAGTTCAACAAAATCCATGATATGGTCCAGGGATGAATTTACATGCCGCGTATCGTTTCCCACGGTGCAGATCCCCAGCTCAATTTTTTGCCATTTGTCATTAGCGCCTGTCTCGGCCACGGAAACATTGAATTTTGCCTTCAGCCGGTCAACCATGCTCCGTACAACCTTCCGCTTCCCCTTTAGAGAGCGGTTGTCATACAGCATAAAGACGATTTGTAATGTTCCAACCACCATCATTTATAATTCGGCTGCAATTTCATCTACTTCATATACTTCGAAAACGTCACCAGGTTTTATGTCGTTGAAATTCTCCAGACCGATACCGCATTCATATCCTGACTGCACTTCTTTGGTATCTTCTTTGAAACGACGCAGAGAAGCTATCTTTCCGTCAAAAACGACCACATCGTCTCGAAGCAGCCTGATTTTAGATTTTCTGTCTATTTTACCATCTGTTACCTGACACCCGGCTACCGAACCTACCTTGGGAACCTTGAAGATTTCTTTGATATTTGCGTGCCCGGTTACCCTTTCTTGCAGAACCGGTTCCAGGAGCCCCACCATGGCGAGTCTGATGTCATTGATGGCATTGTAAATGACATCATAATATCGGATATCCACCTTTTCTTTTTCGGCCAGTGCGGCAACCCTTGGATTTGCTCTGACGTTAAATCCTATGATAATTGCGCCCGAGGCCGTGGCGAGCATGACATCCGACTCGGCAATAGCGCCTGTTGCAGAATGGATAACATTGAGCTTGATGGCTTCAGTACTTTGTTTGGTGAGTGATTCGGCTAAGGCTTCAGCGGACCCCTGTACGTCGGCTTTCAAAACAATGTTGAGTTCTTTTACCTCTCCTTCTTTTATTCTTTCAAAAAGTTCGTCAAGGCTCACAACCCCTTGCTTCCCGGGATCCTGTTTTTTGCCTTTCTCTTTCCTGTGTTCCATGATCTGTTTTGCGGTTTTTTCATCTTTCACAACCATGAAATTATCGCCTGCCATAGGGACCCCTGATATCCCATAAAGAGCTACCGGGACGGAAGGTTCGGCTATCTGAATCCTTCTTCCCCGGTGATCAAGCATGGCTCTTACCTTGCCGTGATGTTCTCCGCAGACAAAATGATCTCCCTTGTGAAGAGAACCATCCTTAACAAGGATGGTGGCCACGGGGCCTTTGCTTTTGTCCAGCTCCGCTTCAACGACGGTTCCACTGGCTTGTTTATTGGGATTGCCTCGCAATTCGAGAATTTCGGCCTGAAGGGAAATTAATCCCAGGAGATCCTCTATTCCTTCCCCTGTTTTCGCCGAGATATGGCCATAAAGGGTCTCTCCTCCCCACTCTTCAGGGGCAAGGTCCAGCTCTGCAAGTTCTCTCTTCACTCTTTCCGGATCGGCGTCAGGTTTGTCAATTTTGTTTACGGCCACAACAAGTGGTATTCCTGCAGCCCTTGCATGATTAATGGCTTCTTTGGTCTGGGGCATAACGCCATCCTCAGCGGCTACCACCAGAACAATAAGGTCAGTGATTTTGGCGCCTCTTGCCCTCATTGCTGTAAAAGCGGCATGGCCGGGGGTATCCAGGAAAACAATATCTCCCCCTTCCATTTTCACGTAATACGCACCGATGTGTTGTGTGATTCCGCCTGATTCTCCTCCTATGATGTTTGAATTGCGAATATAATCCAGAAGAGAAGTTTTTCCATGATCAACGTGGCCCATAATGGTAACGACCGGGGGTCTGGGTACCAGGTCTTCCTGGCGATCTTCCGTTTCCGGGAAGTAGTCCCCCTCCTCGAAGGTATCCAGTTCAAGCTCAAATCCAAGTACATCGGCAACAACCGACGCCGTATCAAAGTCTATGGACTGGGTAATATTCACCATCGTACCCAGCTCCATTAACCTTTTTATCAAGTCGGTTGCTTTTGTGCCCATGGCCTTTGCCAGTTCCGGGATCGTAACGAATTCCTGTACTTTAATTTTTCGCTTCAAGGCCTTGGGCGTTGTTATTTCAGTTTGTTTCAGTTTTCTTACAACCTCCCTGCCTTTCTTTCGCCCTTTGCCTTTCCCTCTGGATTTCTTAGATTTTCCTCCATAAAGGTCAGATCGTTCATAGACTTCTTTCTTCCGGCGTTTGAACCCCGTGTCGGACGGACTGGCATCGGCTCCCGGTTTCCTTTTCCCTTTCTTCCTGGACGGAGGTTTGTCCGGGTTTATGATCAAGGGGGCCTTTTTCTCCAAACCCTTTGCCATTCCAGGAGGCGGCATTCTTTTTCCGGCCGCCGGGGGAGTTCTTTTCGCTGGTTTAGCAGGAGTCTTTTTAGCTTCTGCAGATGCAATTTTTCTTGCCAGCGCTTCCTTCTCCTGGCGTGCCAGTAAATCTTTCAAAGGGCCTTCTTCAGGCCGTTTTATGATTCGCGCAGGCATGGCAACTTTCTTTTTCTTGCCTTTTTTGGACTTCTGTTTTGGTTTTTTAACGGTTTCGGGCGTCTTTTCATCCGTCAAATCCTGTCCTTTTTTTTCCGTTTCGGCGACGGGTTCTTCTTTCGGCGATTTGGATTGCTTCAGGGTTTCTTCTTCAATGGGATCCTTGGTCGACTCTTCTTTTTCTGACTCTTCAAAATGAGGGGGTGTTTCCAATTCTGGTTCAATTTGACCTTTTTCGGATGGAATCTCCTCTTCCGTTTTTTCTGCTTCGATCGATTCCGATGGAATCTGTTCTTCTGGTAGAGTTTCTTCGGTTGGGGGTTCTTCAGAAACAGTTTCTTCGGTTGGGGGTTCTTCAGAAACAGTTTCTTCGGTTGGGGGTTCTTCAGAAACAGTTTCTTCGGAAGGCTTCTCCTGGGGGAGTTCTTCTACAGGTTCTTCAGGAGAAATACTCTCTTCGGGCTCCATGTCTTCCTTCGGAGGCTCTACTTCCAACTCTTCCACAGAATCTATATTAGCTTCCTCTTCGGGCATTTCAGGAGGTGGCTGTTCGACTTTAATAACTTTCTTTCTTCTTCGAATTACCGTAGACTTTATCCTCTTCTCTTCAACTACCTGGGAAACCATGCCCGACACTATTTTTCTCGCTTTGGCGATGGACGCCTCGTCAAGGGTACCCATGTAATTCTTTATAATCATACCACCGGCATTGAGTTTATCCACCAGCTCCTTACTTTCCATATCGAGTTCTCGTGCTAATTCGTAAACTCTGACCTTAGCCATAAATTCCCCCAGAAGTTATTGAAATTATATCGTGTCTATCCAAAAATAGGTTTTTCGTGCCATGGGTGATTTCTGGATGAGCACTTCCTGCAACCCTGATCACCTGCATTTGTCATTGAGAATGAAGCCTTGAGATGGCGACAGGTCCGGATGAATAGGAAACCGGCCTTTCTTTTTAAACGCGCTATTGAGTCTGCCGCCATGGTACAGACCTTCGATACACGTTTTTGCAGGGCACACATAAGCGCCCCGGCCGTTTCTATTTCCGTGATCGTCTCGTATCACCATTTGCTCATTGTTGAGAACCAGTTTTATCAGATTGTTTTTTTCTTTTTTGGATCTGCAACAGATACAGGTTCTTATGGGTAGATGGCTCCTGTTTTTACCCATCAAGATCGTTTTCAGCGATGGAATCCTTACCCTTATCGGTTTTCATGTCCACGACGTCCGGATCAATGTTCTCCGTGTCGTGTTCGATATCCTCTGTGCCCGTCTCGACATCTTCGGCATTCGGTTTTACGTTCTCGACATCTTCGATATCGGGTTCGATAGACTGGGTGTCAGATTCATCAGGACTTTCGTCTGACTCCGGCGAATCTTCCTCTGCTTGATCCATGTTCTGCATGAAATTCTCGGCGTTTCGAATCAGTTCTTCGGCATCCTCTTGAGGCAAATCGGAAATAGATTCCAGGTCGCTCAACGTTGCGGAAGCGAGGTCACTTGCCGATTTTATATCGATTTCATAGAGCTGCGTCGCCAGTTTTTCCCCTACGCCTTCCAAATCGGTCAACGATCTGTAGCCGTCCTTGAGGGCATCATTATATTTTGTTTCTCCAACCACATCCAGTCGCCACCCTGTTAATCGGGAGGCAAGCCGAACATTCTGTCCTCTTTTCCCGATGGCAAGGGAGAGTTGATCATCCTGGACGACCACTTCCATGCTGTGGTTGTCTTCATCAACAATCACCCTTGTGATTTCTGCAGGGGCCAGGGCATTGCAGATGAACTTGGCCGCATCCGGATCCCAGGGGACGATATCAATTTTTTCTCCTCGAAGTTCCTGCACTACAGCCTGGACCCGTCGACCTTTCATCCCGACACAGGCTCCCACCGGATCCACGTCGGGATCTTTTGAGGTTACCGCTATTTTTGCCCTGGCTCCCGGCTCTCTTGCGACCTGCATGACCTGAACGATTCCTTCAGAAATTTCAGGGACTTCGTTTTCAAAAAGAATAGAAAGTAGATTGGGATGGGTTCTCGAAAGAATGATCTGGGGGCCGCGACTGAACTGTCTGATATCCAGAATAAAGGCTCTGATTCTGTCGCCCTGTTTGTAGTTCTCTCTCGGGATCTGCTCTCTGTGCGCCAATTCCGCTTCAGCTCGCCCCAGGTTTACAATGATAGAGCCTCGTTCGAATCTTTGAACGATACCATTAATGACCTCTCCGCGCCTGTCCTTGAAATCACCGTACACCATATCTCTTTCGGCATCTTTCAGGCGCTGCATAATAACCTGTTTGGCGGACTGGGCAGCAATCCTTCCAAACGAGTCCGTATCCATTTTCATGCCGAGGCTGTCTCCCACCTCTGATTCGGGGTCGAGTTCTCTTGCCTCTTCAAGAGAAACCTGGAGGTGCTCATTTACAACCCCATCCACGACTTCTTTGAATTCAAAAGCCTCAACCTCGCCTATCTCCTCATTGTAATTGACCTCAAGGTCGTATTCCATTCCGTATTTCTTGCGAGCCGCAGCCTGTACCGCCTCTTCGAGACCTTTGATCAGAACGCCTCGGTCAACGCCTTTTTCCCTGCAGATCTGATCAATAATCCTCTTTAATTCGGATTCCATTCAGTTTTGCTCCGCCAAAAAGTTGAAATCATTCACTGTCAAATTCGTATACCAGGTTTGCCTTTTTTAAATCCATCAGAGAAAGCTGGACCTGACTGTTTCCCAGATCCATGAGAAGAGTTCCCTCCTCGAAAGACAGCAGCTCTCCCTCGAAATTTCGCCTTTTGTCAATAGGTGATACTGTTTTCAAGCGCACTTTTTTTCCAACGGCCTTCACGAAATCCTTCTCTTTTTTGAGCCGTCTATTGAGCCCCGGTGAAGAGACTTCAAGAACATACCTGCCTGAAAGGGTATCGTTAATCTCAATGAGGTCCCCTATCTCTCTGCTCACAGCCGCGCAATCGTCTACGATAACCCCACCCGGTTTATCAATGGTGACCCTGAGAATCGGCCTGCCCCGTTCTGTAACGTACTCCACATCCACGAGTTCAAGGTCCAATTCATCAAGAACCGGTTCAATAAGATGAGATACTTCCTCTGCCGCCGTGCCGTGAATATCCGGCATGAAAATATTCTCCTTTGTTCAGAGGGCAAGCCCCTGATTACATCGTCCAGCGTTTTGCATGGAGTCCGTAGTCCAAAAATAAAAAAAAGCGGACCATGGGCCCGCTCCACCTTTGCGAACTGAATTGTTAAGCGCTTTCGCTACATAAGCACCTTACATAGTACGACCAGGAAACTTAGACAACCTGTGCCGTATCCGCAATCCGAAGTAAATTAGCCGGCCAGGCCGACTAACAACCTCAAAGAGGGGTGGTTGGGCTGAAAACTAAGTAAAACATGGAGCGGGCAACGGGGTTCGAACCCGCGACACCAAGCTTGGGAAGCTTGTACTCTACCAACTGAGCTATGCCCGCTCAGACAAAATCTACGCTTTAAATTAAAAAGCACCACCACTGTTTCAATAGTTAATCCAAACAAACATAATGTACGATACCCTTGACGTCAAGAAAAATTTTTGAAAGTCAGTCAGATAGGGTTCAAACGCCCCTTGCTTCCGGTCCCCATATAGTTTTCTGGATCTGCAGCTGAAGTCGAACATCTAAGTGATCCGCGAGAATCCACTCTGCCAGGATTTTCGGTTCCAGGCATCCAAAAACCGGGCTGAAATGTATGGCGTTCACCTTGTTAGAATTCGCCTGCAGGGTATCGATAATCTTTTTTGCATATTGATAGTCTTCTTTGTTTCCCAGGACAAACTTAATTTCATCTCGGGATGTCAGCCTGTTCAGGTTCTCAAGATCGTTTTTGCTGTGCATGCCGCTTGAAGGACATTTGACGTCCATAATCTTGATGCAGCGGCTGTCCAGTCGGCTTATATCCATAGTGCCGTTGGTTTCGAACAGTACTTCGTAGCTGTCGTCAAGGAGGTTCTTCACAAGTATGGCGGTATCGTTCTGCAGAAGGGGTTCTCCGCCGGTGACCTCAACCAGTGGGCACTGGTAGGAAGCAACCTTTTGAGAAACATGGGGTAGTTCCATGGTTTCACCTTCTTCATAGGCGTATTGGGTATCGCAATAGGTGCATCTGAGGTTACAACCGGCCAGGCGCACGAACACACAGGGGCGACCGGCGTACGTGGATTCTCCCTGAATGCTGTAGAATATTTCGTTCACCTTGAGAGTCATTCCTGTTCCTCCCAGTAGAAGGCACCGGCGCCAGGGGTTTCCGAGACCTTTATCCTTGAAATGGCTGCTGTTTTGGTGTTCAGTTCGGCGCTCAATTTTTTAAAAAGATACCGCGCTATGTTTTCGGAAGTGGGATTCTGATCTTTGAACGCGGTGAGATCATTCAAATGGTAATGATCAAGATCTTTAAGGACGGATTTAACCTTGTTTTTAATATCCCTGAAATCGATTCCGATGCCAATCTCATTCAACTCCCCGCACCGGACGTAGACTTCAATAATCCAGTTATGTCCGTGAGTTCGGGCACAATCCCCATCATACCCTTTTAAAAAATGGGCCGCCGAGAAATGGGATTGGACATATATCTCAAATACTTCTCTCATTGATCCTCGTATGAAACTTCATTTAGAAACTGGAAAATTGAAAATTGAAACTGGATGTTCTGAACACTGACACCCGACACCTGAAACCTCTTTGGAAAGTTTTCTTCTCGATCAGACTGACCATCTTTCCCGGTCAGAGGCCCCGCTCGTGTGAACTTCATTTGCTTGCTCGTTGTTCTTCATTAAAAGCGAATATCCAATATAGAACAAGGAATGTCCAATGTCGGAGGAAGGTGTTCTATCGATCTTCCTAATTCTAAAAAAGTCAGAGCGAAGCGCTTCCACCCTTCAATATTCTGCGGTTCCTTGTTGGATATTCTGCGGTTCTCTTTTTCTGGTTACTTGCTCCAGTGTGAAAATGCCAGTTTCTTTCTCGATCTAATACCGCTTTAATAGTGGGAAGGCGGCACTCATTTGAAGCTGGATGGCTGTAGCCCATGAAACCTGAACACTGACACCTCCTTCCGTAAGTTTCTTTCTTGATCTGTTCCTGCCTTAAAACGGTAATAGGAGATTTTACGAAGCTTGCAGCGTGAAAGTAAGCACCCTGGTGTCATCGCTTGAGTAGGTATCCCCTTTGACCTCATGACTCCCAAATTTTACCGATTTTCCGATCAGACTCATGTCTGCTTCTTCAGGATTTATCCCGATCAGATTCCCCATGGCCCACGGTCCTTCGTCAAGTTCAGCCATGGCTACCACATAAGGCGGCGTTTTTCCTTCGGGGGCAACCCTGACTACGGTGAAGGTGCGGATCCTTCCTTCCCCTTTTAATTCTATGGGTTCCAGGCCTGTATGCCCACATTCCCGGCATAGGGCGCCAGGTGGGAACAGAATTGCGTCACAGGATGTACATTTTACCCCTATGAATTTTCCTTCTGCAAGTCCTTGCTGGTAATGATTGAATGTTATTTTGTATTCCATGGTTTTCTCAGCTCCTCAGAATAAGGTTGCATATGGTTCCGAAGTCACCCCCCAGAGTGTCCACCAGACCTATTCTGGCACCGTCCACCTGTCTTGGACCGCTTTCTTCTCTGAGCTGTTCCACAATTTCCGTAACCTGGGCCGCACCTGTTGCGCCGATGGGATGCCCTTTGGATTTAAGGCCTCCGGAAGGATTTACGACCACCTTGTTTCCGTTCAGAGCTGTTTCCCCTTTTGCGGCGCCATCATGGGCTGTCCCGAAGTCATAGATTCCCAGGCCTTCCAATGCAAGGATTTCCGCAATGGTAAAACAGTCGTGCAGTTCGATAACGTCGATATCTTCCGGCCCTATACCTGCTTGCTTATAGGCCTGTGCAACGGATGCCTCTCTTGCCCGGATTCGTGTGAGATCTTTCTGGAGATAGAGGGGGCCGTTGGATGCCTGTCCCATCCCCGCAAAGAAAACCGGATTCTTTATAAGGTCTTTTGCCTTTCCGGCTTCAGCGATTACAAGGGCTGATGCTCCATCTGAAAAGGGGCAGCAGTCAAAGAGTTGAAGGGGATCTGCGACCATCATTCCGCCTAATACGGTCTCGGTAGTAATTTTTTTCTGAAAATGCGCCTTTGGGTTCATTGATCCGTGGGCATGGTTTTTAACAGCCACATTGGCCATATCTTCTTTGAGGTTTTTTAGCGGAATGTCGTATTTATGGGCATACATGTGGGTGGCCATGGCAAAGGCACCCGGAAATGTGATCCCCGCGCCACATTCGTACTGGGCCTGGCAGGCCATGGCGAAAGTACGGGTCGCAAGGGGTGTTCCCATTTTTGTGGCTCTCTCCGTGCCCCCTGCAATCACCACATCGTATACTCCTGCACCCACAAGGAGAGCTGCGTGGCGGATGGCAACGGTCGCCGTTGCGCAAGCAGATTCAAATCGGGTGGCCGGCGCTGAAATGGGCAGCCCCAGTTCAGCGTGGGCGAACGGCGCCATGTGCATCTGCCCTTCTTCAAAGTCTCCCAGGCAGTTCCCGAAAAAAAGGGCCTCCATATCTTTTGGTTCGAGGTTAGATTGAGCAATGGCCTCAAGACCTGCTTCGGCAAACATTTCCAGGTTTGTTTTTTCAGAAACACCGAATTTGGTCATGGCCACACCAAGTATGGCTACCTCTCTCATGATTATTCTCCTTTCCCTTGGCTATCTTGCCGCCATTCTGATGGACCCATCCAGTCTGATAACTTCCCCGTTTAGCATGGTATTTTCGATAATATGCTGAACCAACGCTGCGAACTCATCCGGTTCCCCCAGTCTCTTCGGGAAGGGAACC
>Ga0208901_1000145_pt1 | contig 48234 bp, 44 predicted proteins | sample AntAceMetag02UKF_FD_184764 | JGI IMG/M metagenome (GOLD analysis project Ga0208901, IMG submission 184764) | Saline lake microbial communities from Ace Lake, Antarctica - Antarctic Ace Lake Metagenome 02UKF (SPAdes) (version 2) | ecosystem: Environmental > Aquatic > Non-marine Saline and...
GAATAAACTTAATCATAAACCTAGAAAATGCCTAAATTATAGAACCCCTTATGAAGTTTATCACTGAATTGACCTTATTTTAACTAGGTAATTTAAAAAAGTGGTGCATTTTGCTTGAAAATTAAAGTATAAAAGACTCAACTTGTTCTAGAAGTTTTTTATTATCTTTTTTAAGATCATCATGAAATAATATCAATAGATTTTCTTTAGGGAATTTTTTTTGATATCTTTTGATTTGTTCGTAACACAAACTTCTTCATATAATACTATCATATTCATCTTTGATAGCTTGCATAAATGTTGTTTTTTCATCTACAATACCCTTTTGGATAAAATATAGATATTGGGAAAAAGATCTTTCTATGGGATGTCTTAGCATAGCTATAAGTTTAGCATTAGGATTATATTTATAAATATTTTCAGGAGCTTCTTTATCAAAAAGATATACAGGGGTTCATTCTCCTTTGAACTCTCATTCTTTTGATTTTGCAAAAAATTTTTCGTATCGTTTATCTCAAAGTTTACGGTTTGGATTTTCTAAACTAGAGTCTGTTCCAAATTTTCAATTGAAATAATGCAACTCTTTTTGTTCGGGAATGAAAACTTCTTTGTGTTGATTCAACATTTTTGCAAGCCATGTGGTTCCACATTTATTTGCTCATATTATAATAAAGTCTACTTTCATCAATCTAAAAGTTAAAAATTAAAATTTTATAATTTCCAAGCACTTAAATCTCTATTTAGTATTTTTTCACAGGCTAATATGTCTTCTTCAAATTCTTTTGCTAACATTTGTCTAGTTTCTTTTTTCATAGAAGGAATTATTCCCTTATCTTTTTTATTTTTTCTATCTACTTTTCTTAATATAAATACAAGTCATATTTTTCTTCATATTTTTGGTATAAATCATAAAAAACTATTATCTAATTTTCTTGCAGTTTTAATAAAAAATCAAGTAATTTTCTTCAAGCATCTAGATTTGGTTACTTGAGCAGGATTTATTGTTTTTCATAGACTATCTATGTTGTCCACATTGTCTACTCATAGGAATTTAAATAGTTCAGAAGCTGTAAGTTCAGAATTATTTTTCAAATCATCTAATAATATTATTTTGATGTTTTTTTTAGGAAATCTATCTAAATACATTTTTAGATATTTAGAATATTTACAAGATTCTATATATTCTGGATGTTTTGCTATAGCTTCTTCAAAACTTAAGTCCATATCTTGATAAAGATTTTTATCCATATTGTACATAGAATAACAGCGACTTATAGGCTCTCTAATTGCTATGATAAGTTTTACATCTGGGAAATATTCTTTTATCCTATCTGCTGCTAATTCGCTATATATGTAATACACACTAAATTCTCATACAGTTTTGGAAAAATCTACAGTATTTTCAAACAATTTTTTGTATCATTCTATTCCTCCCAAAGCATATTTATCTTTACTAGGCATTGGTACTCTAGTATGATTAGAGAAATAATTAATTTCTTTATGTGGATATAGAGATATTTGAGGATGTTCTTCTAGCCATTTTGCTATAGTAGTAGTTCCAGATTTAGGAGCCCCTAATCATATAAAGTCTATTTTAAATTTACTCATATATTTATAATAATTAATCTAAAATTTTCACTATTTTTTGCTGCCGATTTTTCAAAACTTTTTTCCATTTATCATCATATTTTATATTTTCAAAGCCTTTTATCAGTTGCGATCTAGTTCCAGAATTTCCAGTAAGAACATGAAATTCTTTAGTTTTTAGCATATCTAAGTAGTTTTTGTAATCTAAATCTAGATATTTTCATAAATCTTCGGCAGTCTTGCTAGTGTTTTCACAAAAATCTTTGTATTCGATTTTTAGATGTTCTATATGAGAGGTTTTTAGAAATCTATCTATAGTAAAATGATTAGATTTATAAATCATTATAGATTTAAAAAAATTAATTCCATGACCTACAAAAGATGCTACATTATTTTTAAAATCCCTTTGGATGTAAACTACTTTTATATCTAAGTCTTGTTGCTGTACTAGCTGACTAAGTCTCCAAGCACTTTTGGAGCTATCTAATATATATCCATCATAATTATTATATATTTTTTGCGTATTTTGAAATAATTTTGTTAAATCACTTTTCTTTTTTTTATTTTTAGAAAAATTAATTCAGATAAGGATTTGGAAAAAAATTATAAGTTTAAAATATATTCCAGGTCTTCATATATTTTTATAATTTTTTTCGTATAGTGGTTTTCGATATTCACAATCAAATTGATTTTTACCACAGGTACATTCTGTTTCTTTTTCCCTTTGTATTCTATTGAAATGCTTAGTTTCTCATATAAAATTAACTTTAGGTGAAGACCCTATAAGATAGCTTAATATGCTAGATCCATTATAGCTATTTCATAATATATATATAAGACGGATTTTTTTATTCATTAATATTGTTTTTTATAAACTTAAATAATTTTTTAGCTCTATTATCCCAGCTAAGTTCTTTAGATTTATTAAAATTATTTACTCATATATAATCACAAACTACTTTATTTTCAAGTAGAAAATCTATTTTTTTAGCTAAATCTTTTTCATTGTCTGCTTGAAAGAACAAACAATTTCTTTCTTCTACTACAATATCTCAAGTATTGATACTATCAGATATTAGAATAGGCAGACCGCAAGCCATATATTCAAATAATTTCAAAGGGGATGTATATTTATTTTCAGGATCATCTTTATTATTTGGAACTATAGCTACATGTGAATTTTGGAGTAAAGCTATAAGTTTTTTTTGTTCTAGAAAGTCAATAATAATTATTTTATTTTGTAGTCATTCTTGTTTTATAAACTTTATAGCCTTTTCCAATTCTTTCCCCCTTCATCATACCAAAACTAATTTATAATTTTTGCTTTTAATAAAATGACTAGCCTTTATAAGAGTATTAACTCATTTATTTTTTAAAAAACATCCTGAATATATTACAATTCTTTCAGTCTTTTTTATCTTATAATCCTTAGGATTAAAATCATAATCATGATGAAAAATTTTTAAGTTTACTCCGTTAGATAAAACTATAATTTTATTTGTTTTTATATCAAATTTCTTTGTAAGAAATTCTTTGATTCCACTTCATACTACTACAAAATAATCAATATTTTTTATAGCCTTTTTTTCTCTATCTAAAGTTACTTTATCTGAAGTTTCATGATATATTTTATGATATTCAAAAAATATTTTTTGTTTGGGTCTTAGAAATTTAGGTAAGAATCATAAGAAATATATAAATCCAAAATCTCTAGAAAATATTACATTATATTTAGATGAATATCTAAGATATAAGCTTACAAAAAGACTATATATAGCCCTTGAAGCATATTCTAAATAAAGATATTTTCTAACTAGCTTACAAGGTATCTTTTTGATTTGAAAATTGATTTTTATATTTAAGAAATAAGAAATATTTTTCAAATTTTTACTAGAAATCCAACTAGAAAAAAAAGTAATATCGTTTTCTTTTCATAATGAGTTTAGCATATTGAAAACTTGATTAGTATCAGCTTTTATATTTTCTAAATCGTTCATATAAACATATGCAATATTTGTTTTGAAGATTTTTTTTTCTATATGTAGGAAATTATCTCTTTTTTCGGTTCTATTTTTTTGAATTTCTTTTCTTTTTTGTAGAGTATTTTTAAAATCTCTCAGAAAAAACCATACAGATTTGAAATATGTAGATATAGGACAAAAAGACTTTCATTTTATAGCCATTTTGCAGGATTTTACAAATAGCCACAAAGCCGTAAATGGCCACCATATAATTATATTTACAGCTTTATAATTTTTCCATATAGTTCTACTAAAACCTGAAAAATAATACTGATTTTTCCAACATAAAGGACCAATATTTATTCTAGTGTCTACTCATCGATGTATTACAAAAAGGTCTGTATTTACTACTGTTTCATATCCATATATACTAGCTCTGGCACTAAAATCATAATCATCTATATTAAAAGGATATATTTCATCAAATCCTCATAATTCTTCAAAGATTTTTTTCTCAAAAAAGACTTGATTACCATGATATCATCACACCTTGATTATTCAATTGCCTATAGCGTCTTGAAAATTAATCCTATCTTGTAATTTATTATGAAAAAGTCATATACTATCTAGATAATCTTTATCAAAATCTTTCACAAGCACAGACATTAGAGATGGTTTTGCTTGTGAAATATATTTTTTGTGTATTTCCGCCAAGAAGTCTTCACTACCTATTTCTATATCATTGTCTATCATAAACACAAACTCTCCTGAAATTTTTTTTACTAAAATGTTTTTTGCTGCACCATATCAAAGATTTTTACCATTTTCTATAATAACTACATCCTCTATATTTCTCAAGTATTCTAAACTACCATCGTTTGACCCATTATCTACTACCAAAACTTCCTTATTTTTATAAGTTTGTCATAATATGGAAGGAAGAATTTGTTTTAATCTTTCCAATCCATTATAATTTAGTATTCAGATAGTAATTTTAGGGATTTCCATAAATAAGCATTTCAAAATAAATATTTGAATTTATAGGCAATTTTTTCTCAAAAACTAATTTTTGTAGATATAAAAAATTATTCTTTCCAAGAAGATAAGTTTTTATTTAATAAAATTTCTAATTTTTCTATATCTCTTTTTACTAAATTATAAATATGTTTTTTTTCATCAATATTTATTTTTTTCAGAGAAATATTTTTTTTAGATTTATCTAGTTTAGTTATTATCTTTGATAATCCTATCTTTCTAGATAAATCTAAAGGAAATGTAAAATTATGTTTTATAAAAAAGTTTTTTATTTTATGTAAATATTTTTTTATAAAAAAATATTTAGGAACTCATGTTTTATTAGCCTTCTTATCTATGTTTTCTGGCAAAAATTCTTTGACTCATATATACTTTTCTATAGTTTTGAGAAAAGTCTTATTGTCTTTTTTAAAATCATCAAAAAACATTATTAAAACTTTTTCCTTTGAAAATATTTTTAAATATTTTTTTATATGTTTATAATATAGAGCATTTTCTATCAAGGAAGAATTTTTTTCAATATCTTCCAAAACATTTTTTGAAGAAGATACTCATCTTTGGACACGATATAGATAAGAAGAATATATTTTTTCTACAGGATTTCTAAGTATGGCTATAAGTTTGATGTTAGGATTATATTTATATATATTATGTACAGCCATTTTATCCCAAAGATAAGCAGGAGTAGCTTCTCATTTAATCTGATTTTCATTAGCTTTTTTGAAGAAATTTTTATATCGCTCTATTCCACGTTTTTGATTTATATTTTCTATACTAGGATCAGCAGCATATTGTTTATTGAAATAATGTAATTCTTTTTCTTCAGGAATGAAAATATCAGGATGTTGTCTAAGCATATTAGCAAGCCAAGTTGTTCAAGATTTTGCAGCTCATATTATGATAAAATTTAGTTGCATTTTTTAAGGAAAAATAAGTTAAAACATAAATAAAAACATTTTTGAATTTATAGTAGATTTTTCATACATTCTAAAATAGAAGAAAAAAACATTTCTATAGATTTATTTTTTTTCAATCAAGATTCACTTCATCTTACTCCTTAAATGATTCATATAGAAAAGTATGCTTCCTAGGAATAATGGCAAAGATATTATAAAAAATATTTCTATATTTTCATATGTTTGAAAAAACAATGTAAATATAGCACCAAGAATTGCAAAAATCATAGCTCATAAAGCTTCTTTTTTCCAAGATATAATAATAGTTACAATAACTATTATAGCAGGTAAACTATGTATAAGAATAGGTATGAGATTTGTTATATTGAAACCTCATTTCATATCGAAAGTGAAAACACCTAAAAGTATAGCATATATTATAAAAATAGCTCTAGGTAACCAGTAAATAATTTTTGCTAACATTATTTATTATATTAAATTTTAAAATAAGCCAATATAAAATATATTTTTTATTCGGATTAGAAATAACTTTCTTGGTCGTTTTAGATTTATATAATTATGAATCTATCTAATCTACAAGTAGATTATTATATTCAGAAATAATATTTCCCCAATCAAATTTTTCTTCTAATCTTTTTCTCATTAAATCCCCTTTTTCTTTCACGATTTTATCGTTATTCATAAGAAAATCAAGATGTTTTTTGATTTCATCACTATTTCTAGGATTTACTAAAAATCAGTCTTTTCAAACTGTTTCAGGGCAACCAGATACATTTGTAGTAATAATGCTACATCATCCACTCATAGCTTCTAATAATGAAATGCTAGCATTTTCTTTTTCAGATGCTAAACAGTATATAGAAGTTGTTTCTTGTAATTTTTTATAAGTTTCTCCATTATTGTCTATCCACCCATGAAGAACTATTTTATTTTTTGAATTTTCTTTTATATTTTCTAATTTCTTCATCATGGGACCATCTCAGCATATATGTAATTCATATCATTTTACATTTTCTATTTCTGAAAATGCTTTTGCTAAATATTGAAATCCCTTTCTTTCAAGTAATCTTCCTGTTCATAGGATGATTTTTTCTTTCTTCCCGGGAACAAATTTATCAGGATAAATTCCATTAGGGATATGTAATAATTTATTTGTATCTACTCATTTTAAATTCTTTTTTATTAGATTTTGTAGATATATAGAAGGACTAATAGTATATTTACTATTATTTATGATTTTTTTCAAAAAATAGGGTGTGAATTTATGAAGTAACTGAAACCTATCAGTGTTGAAACCTGGTATATCACTGCCATGTGCTGTAATAATGTAGGGTATCTGGAATTTTTTATATATTTTGTAAGCTAAAGCCCCAGTAGGAATCACAAAATGACAGTGACAGACGTCATATGTTTTCTTAGCTATAAGTTGTTTAGCTTTTCTATATCCAGAGATCAGATAGCTCATTTGTTCCCAAGGATGACATATCTCTTTCTTGCTTCTCAGGCACTTAACTCTATGGATATTTATTCATTCTTGAATTTCAAAAGATGGTAAATCTTTATATCACATAGTGATTACATCTACATTATATCACAGATTTACATATCCCTTACTTATTTCATAACTTACAGGACTAGCTCCACCTCATAAGGGAGGAAATTCATAGTTCAATATTAATATATTCTTCATACAGTCAATCTAGAATTGAAAATGTAAAATGTAAAATAATTTATTATCATATTTATATCCTAGTCTATAATTTATAGAGCTTTCCCTATAATATTAAAAAACAAACTTGCTTGAATCCCCCAATCCATGAATCATCGAGTACTCCGTGGAATCCCTAATTACGAAGAAATCCTTGATTGAAAATGCCAATCCCAGGAAGAAAGAACGTAAAAATCTATATTTCTTCTCTTACAATATATCTTTGAGTTCTGCTTGTATCATGATTTGTTCTAATAATTAAATCTATAATTATACCAAATATAAATAGAAGAACTCACATTTGTATCAAAAAGAATGATAGTATTGTAGCTCCATTGTCAGTCAAATCAGCATTATAAAAAAGTCTTTGGAATATAGCATAGGATAAAAATAAAGCTCAGAAGAAAAAATGTACAAACCCTAATACACCAAAAAGATGTAAAGGCCTTCCTTGATATTTGGATATAAACCATATATAGAATAAATCTATAAGTCATTTGATAGATTTTTGCCAGTTGTATTTACTTATCCCTATAGTTCTAGATCTATGATCTACTTTCAATTCTCAAGTTTTGAAACCTTTGATTTTTGCCATAGCCATAATATATCTATGCATTTCACCCCATAAATATAATTCTTTTACAAAAGCTTTCTTGTATACTCTCAAAGTACAGCCACTATCATGTACTCCATCTTTGATAAGAGCTCATCTAAGTAATCTAGCTGTTTTGGTTATAACTAACATCCATATAGGGTCTTTTCTTTTGGCTCTCCATCCAGCTACTATATCTAAATTATCATTTTGTAACTTTTCAAAAAGATTAATAAAATCTTTAGGATTATTTTGTCAATCTCCATCTATAGAAAATATATAATCTCATTTACATTTCTGAAATCAAGCATCTAAAGCAATAGATTGTCCATAATTTCTATTTAGATTAATTCCAATAATTTTTTTATCTAATTTTTTACATTCTTTGATATCTTCCCAAGTATTGTCTGAACTACCATCATTTATCATAAGAATTTCATAATTGAACTTTGGGAAATCATTTTCTATAGCTTGTATTATTTCTTCAAAAAGAGGTTTAACATTACCTTCTTCATTGTAGAAAGGAACGATAATAGATATAAGTTTTTTTCACAACATAGAATTTTATTTAGGAAATGAAATATATGCCTAAAATACATAAAAATCTATTTATTTCAAGGCGAAAATTCAAGATTGGTCTAGTTGAAACCGCTCTTGAAATGAAACATCAAAAGATATTTTTAATATCTATATTAGAATTATTTATTTTTTATTAAATCAAATATTCAACTAAGGTTTGGTATATATATTCTAGTGAATCCAGGAATATCTATTTCTTTAGTATTTGTAGGAATATTGTATTCTACTCATTCATTACTATAATCTAATTTCCAATCTGCTGATATCATGGTTTCTCCTGATTCTGTAGCTTTTATAGCTCCATCTTTTGTGGTTTTACTTCATTCTATATTTTTATTTAGATTTATAACAACTTTCTTTTCCATATCAGGAGATTCATTGAAATCAATATCAAATCATGGAACTATAATTTCTATATCACAAGAATTTTCATCTCATTTTATGGTTCAATTCATAATTTCAATATTATTAATTTTTTCTCACATATTAATTTTTGCTCACATAGTTATATTTTTTTCTTCTCTACTTAATTTCCCTTTTGTAGTAAAAATAAATTTTTCTCTAGCTGTTTTATCGTTTATTAATATATTCATATCTAAGTTATTTTCTTTATAGTCTACTTTTCCATCAATATCTCCATCAGGAGATTTAAAACTTAGAATTAGAAGAAGTAGGTTTATTTGATTATCATCATATTTCATACTTAATTTTGTATTCATAGAAATATCTCTTCATGCTTTGCTAGTAAGAATAACCTCACTACTACCATCTGTATTGATCATTTTTCATTTTATCTCTGTGTCAGGAGCTATTATAGATAATAAATGAGTCCCATTATCATAACTATAACTTCATTTAGATATTTCAGTTTCTCATTCTATCAAGAATTGATAATATAATTTACCTTTTTTATTATCTCCATTACCTGTAAATTTTAAAATCTCATGAAGAGGATCTCATAAGTTTCCTTCTATTTTCCGACTATTTATAGTATTATCTTGAATTTTTGCTTCAAATAAGAATTTTTGTCCTCATCATGAGAAGTTGGCATAAAAACTTCATTTATTTTCATCTTTGAAATCTTGCTCAACTTTTAAACTTGCGTTTACTCAAGGTACAACTAATGTAAAGTTTATAGAAAGATGTTTTTCTTGGTATTTTAAGCTAAACATAGGAGCAAGAAGATTTACAGACTCTATTTTTCCATTTCCATAAGTCATTTCAAATTGGATTATTCCATTGTAGTTTATCGTTTCTATATCTCCATCTTGTGTTACATAAAGGCTATTGGCTAACATCTCGTTGATGTTCACTAATTGTGATAGACAAGTTGTTACATCAAGATTAGTAGGATCTCCAAAATCTTCAGTAATTTTATTTACTAGATTTATAGCAAAAATACAGCTTTCGTCTTTTAGTTTTACATATATTTTATCATCTTCTCTTAGAGTTTCTTCAAATAATAATTTGTAAGAATCTTTGCTAAAAAATTTCTTCTTCATTTTTTCAGAAATTCCATACTTTTGGAAATAATGTCTAGCATTTGGACTCATCATTCATTTGATAAAACCAATTATAATTTCATCATTACTATTCATTATTTCTAGTAAATTTTTAGCATTATCTATTTCCACATATTTTTCAGAAAAAATATGTTTGATAATTTCTGTTATTTGAGGGTTATTGTATTGTAATTCATTTACTAGTAGAGATTTTAATTCTTCTCATTCTACTTTTATATAAGTTTTTTCTTCATTAGTTATCATATCATATTTTTTTACTTCAAATTTCTTATTTCAAGATTTTTCCTCTATATTAAATAGAAAATTTCATAGAGAAACTCTAGATTGTAATCATTTATCCATAGAAAGAATTTGAAAATCTTCTATTTTTAGATTCATTTTAGATTGTTCAGTAGGAATATCTATATTAAATTCAAAATTTCCTTTGTAACTAAAATCTTTTTCTCCATTAGTTACCATCTTTTTCTGATTGTCAGATTCTCATTGGATTAACTCTTTTTCTTGTTCAGATTCATTTAGAATAGAAGCTTCATAAGAAGTTTTCTTTTCTATAAAATTGAAAAAATATACCCCAAGTCATACTCCTCATATAAGTAGTATTACAAGAGCTATGATAATTCATTTAGGATTTCCTCCACTATTTTTTTCATTTGGTTTAAGGGGTTCGATTACTGAGTTTTCATCTGTCATTTTGATTTATTGGTAATTTATAAAATATTTAATTATTTAATAAGTAAGGGAACTTATCTGTATCTCCATCTTTTAAGAATCAAGCTAAATCTTCTTCAGATTCTAGTTCAGTTTTTGTGGGTTTTCAATTTTCTTGTTCATATACAAAAGAATTTATAACTAAAATTTCTTCAGATTCTAGTTCTATTTTTATTTCGGATACTATTTCTCCGTAATTTGAACCGGCCCATAATACAACACTAGTTTTAGTTTCTCAATTATTTTCTAATGTAGTTGCAATACTAAAATGTCTTCAATCAGCACTTATAGAAACTATATAATCATTTATTCAATCAGGATCTCTTAATACATTTTGAAGAACATCAAATCAATCTTCTTTTAGGCTTCCATTGAAATATGAATTAAAATCTCATTGGTAAGCAATTATTTCTCATTGGTAAGAAATGGGAGTAAGTCAATCTATAGGAAGAGTTCAAGTTGCATTTAATTCGTAATCAGACATCCAAGTAGTTAAAGCCATTTTTATAGAATTTATATTGTCTTTTCTGACTTCATCCTCACTTCTATTTTCATTATAATCTTCTAGTCAGTATTTAGGTTCTAAATCATTGTATCCTCAATTGTCTTCTAATTTAACAAATGAAATCCAATCTATTTCTTCTACATCTGTAGGTATACTATAAGTAAATCATTCTGTAGATATATTTCCTTTCAGGCTAATAGAAACAACTTCTTCTTCTCATTTTGATATAATATAAGAACCATCTATTATGGAATTGCTTCATTCTTTCGTAGTATTGTATTTCAAATCAATAATATTTTTATCTTCTTTATTATCGTTTTCTACTATAGTATAGATAGCTCTAGTGTCACCATCTTTTAAGAATCCAGCTAGATCTTCTTCAGTTTCAAGTTCAGTTTTTTTAGGCTTACCATCTGCTTGTTCATATATTATAGATTTTATATCTAATATTTCTCAATTTTCTAATTCAAGCTCATTCCAAGAAGATAAAATCCATCATTTTTGAGTTTCTGAAGTTCATTTATTTTCTAAAGTAGCTGCTATAGAATAATTTTTACCGTCAGCACTTATAGAAATAATATAATCATTTACTCAATCAGGATCTTTTAGACTTTTTTGAAGAACATCAAATCAATCATCTTTGAGAGCTCAATTGAAATAATCGCTAAAATTTCATTGATAAGCAATAACTTCTCATTGGTAAGAAATAGGAGTAAGTCATTCTGTAGGGAAAGCGCCATCTGGATTACCTTCATAATCAGATTGCCAAGTAGAAAAAGATCTTTCTATAGCTCAGATATCTCCTACTCTTATAGAGTCAGAATCCCTTGAAACTAAATCTACATATTGCTGAAATATAGATATACTATATATATTTCATATAGCTCATACTATTGTCATAAAAGGATTATTAGAAGAAATTTCTGAATTAAAGTTTAGATTAAAAAGTTCAAAATCCACTGTGGATTTAGCTACCCCATTTTCATGTTTTAAAGTAACTGGTATTGTTTCTCAATCTGCTTTGATAACTAGATTTACATCAGTATTATTTACTCACCATGTTCATTTTCAATCTATACTCAAAACTTCTTTTTCTCTTTCATTATGTTTTATAGATAGCTGTAAATTACTATCCTTTAAGCTTATATTAGCACTTGTAGATACTTTCTTTGGGCTCCAGCTTCAAGATATATAATCAGCTTTTGTACTGATAACGGCTGTATTTATTTCTCAAGATCCATTATATTCTAAAAGTCATTTAGAAGTAATAGAATTATTAAAATCATTTGCTTTAGATTTTTCAAGACTATATACTAGATTTTTTGTATCAGAATTAGTTATAAAATTTACTAAATCATTTTCAGTTTCAAGTTCTGTTTCTATTATACTATAAACTCAGTCTATATATTCTCATTCATATATAAGAGAATTTAGATTTAAAACTTCTTCATTTTTAAGTTTTATTTCTAAAGAACTTGTTCATGTTTCTTCTGAAGAACTATAATAATATGAGTCTTCTGATCAAGTATTTCCTTTTATATAATTAATAAGTTGTCAATTTTCTTCAATTACTGTAGCTATAGAAAACTTTGTAGCATCAGCACTTATAGAAATAATATTATCTTTTCCATCAGGATTAGTAGGTATGCTTGATAAATAAGGGTCAAATAAACCTCCACTTAAGTAAGGAATGGATTCTCACTGATAAGCTATAATTTCTCATTTATACTTGATAGGAGTAAGTCATTCTGTAGGAAAATTGCCTTCATCATCATAATACATTTTCATAATACTATATATAGCTGAGATATTTTCTTTCTTTTCTTCGTTTTCAAATCCCTTCCCCCATTTTCCACTAAATTGCCACTGTTTCTTTTCCTCACTATTCAATAATTTCCCATTAATTTCAGCTAAAGGTCAAGTTATATTCAATCCATGATTCCCTCATGAATATTGATATTGTCACTTACTTACAACTACTCATTTTTCTGTAAACATATATCATATTTTTCCTTTTTCTTGATTTCATGCTCATGATATTTTCAATTCATTATCTCATAATTTATAATTTCCACCTATTTTGAAGCTTGATTTCTCAAAATCAAATGTAGAATCTAGTTTAGCTGTCATTCAAATTTGTTCTCACAATTTTCCAGAATCATATTTTATAGTCAATATTTTGCTTTCATAGTTGATTGCAGGTCCCATAGGGCTTTCTAAAGTAAATAACACGATTTCACCATTATTGTAAGATAGAGTAATTTTATTTATTTCATCATTATAATTGATACTTTCTGTGTCTCCATCTTGTGTAATATAAAGAACTTTTCATAAATTATCATTTACCATTACAAGCTGAGTATTACATTCTTCTACATTCATAGGAAAAGGAATCTTCATTTTTTCTGCTGTTTTTATAGCAAACTCACAAGCGCTATCCTTCAATCCTATATAAGTTTTTCCATCTTTAGTTTCTAAATCTTTGAAAAAGAATTTATAAGAATTTTTGCTAAGGAATTTTTTTCTAGCTTTTTCTGTAACACCGTATTTTTCCCAATAATGGATAGGATTGGAACTTACAAGTCATTTGATAAAACTATTTAATAACTCATCATTACTTCATAATAAATCTATAAGGGGTTTTGCTGCATCTATTTTTAGAAATTTTTCAGAATTGAATATAGAATCCATAAGTTCTGAATTTTGTATTATATTTCATAAAAATGCTTTTAGCTGATCTCATTCTAAATTTATATAAGTAACTTCTTCATTAGTTGTAATATCAAAATTATTTACTAGAAGTTCTACGGGATCATTTCAATCTTCTTTACCAATACCACTAAGTTCTTTGAAAGAAAATACAGATCTTAATCATTTATCCATATAAAGAATCTGAAAATCTTCTAACTTTAGATTTCCTTCAACTTTTTCTTTAGGGATTTTCATCTCTAGTTCTAAATTTCATCTATATCAGAAATTTATATTTTCAATTTTTAGATTTTTTTCTATTTCTTCTGATTTTTCTGATTTTTCTACAATTTCAGGATTAGTCGCGTCATCTATTTTTAAATCTTTTTGGGTACTTATAAAATAGAAAGCTCCAACTCCAGCTACTATAGCTAATATTGCTGTAATTATAGAAATAGGAAATTTGGATTTTTTCATAATAGGTGCATCATCTGGACTTACTTTAGTTTGTTTATTTACTTTTTCTTCAATTTGCTTTGTCATTAGATTTTAATTATTTTAATTATAAAAAGGTTTTTAGTTGAAAAAAACTACATAAAAACAAGGATTTGTAAGATTATTTCCTTGATTTTTTAATTTTATTAAATCTCTCATTTCACTGTTGTTTTCATTTATAGTATTCTGTAATTCTTCTATATTTTTACCAGGAAAATTACAGAGTTCTGGCTTATCCATTTCAGCAACCATTATAGCAGACCCATTTCTAGTACCTGAAGATTTTAATGACATATAATAATATAGTTTTCAACTAACAGGATCTTTAGGAATTATATTCATATAATTTTTATGGGCATTTAATCTTTTTTTAATATTTTGTAGATCTACTAATTCTGATGAATTAGGAAGTTCGCCTTCATTATTATAATAAATTTTCAATGCAGTAAATACTTTATTAATATCTTCTTTTCTTGTTAAATCATCTCATTCATTAGAATTATCATTAGATTTATTATCATTGATTTCTTTTTTAACTTCTTCTTTAACTTCTTTTTTAACCTTTATATTCTGTGATATATCACCTAAGTAGCTATTTTCATCTCATGAAAAAATATTGTAAATAAAAAGTATAGATAAAAAAATTCCTAGAAATCATAGTATAATCATCCCTAGTTTGAATTCAATTTCTTGATTATTATCATCCATTTTTAATTTTTTTTATATATTAAAAAGTTTCTTTTTTTTTATTTAAAAAATCATCATAACAAATATGATATATTTTTTAATGTTTAAAACAAGAGTTTTTTGTTAAAAGTAGCTTTAAAATTGAAAAATTAAAGTTTTTTTTTAAGTTTAAAGACTAGTTTTAAGCCAAAAACTGTAAATAAGAGCTAAACTTTAAAATTTGTTGCAATATATTAGAAAATCTTTATAATGATTGGAATGGTTTAATTTATATAATGAAAATACGTATGAAAAAGATATTTACAGGATTGAAACCTACTTCAGATCAAATACATATAGCAAATTATTTTGCAGCTGTAAAGCCTATACTTGATTACCAAGAAGATAACACAAAGGATTTGACTTTGTTTATTGCTGATTTACATAGTCTAAATTTGGTTCATGAGAAAAACCTTATATGAGATTATACTATCAAACAAGCAAAGATATATTTAGCTTGTGGATTAGATCCAGAAAAAATATTATTTTTTCGTCAGTCACATGTAGCTGCACATGCTCAATTACAATGGATATTGACAGCTCTTACTCATATTGGATATATGAAAAGAATGCATGCTTACAAAGATGCTGTAGCAAAATGAAATAATGATGATATTACAGTAGGAACTTTTTGTTATCCTATATTGATGGCTGCTGATATACTTCTTTATAATATAGATCTAGTGCCTGTAGGAAAAGATCAAAAACAACATATAGAGTTTGCAAGAGATATAGCTCAAAAATTCAATAAAATATACGGTGAAACTTTTAAACTACCGGATGCATTAATCCCGTCAGAAATATGAAGTATACCAGGATTGGATGGGAGAAAAATGTCAAAATCTTACAATAATTATATAGGAATATTGGATGAAGAAAAAACTATTTTGAAAAAAGTAAAAACTATAGTAACTGATAATCTTTCTATAGAAGAATCAAAGGATCCAGATACTTGTAATGTATACAATATAATGAAATTATTTTTGGATGATAAAGAAGAAAATGAAAAAATAAGAGCTTGGTATACAGAATGAGGGGTGTCGTATAAGGATATCAAAATGTATTTATATGATAAGGTAATAGAATTTGTAAAACCAATACAAGATAAATATAACGATATATCAGATGATGAGGTTAGAAAGATGTTGGAAGAATGAGAGAAAAAAGCTTCGAAAGAAGCTAACAAAGTAATGCAAGAAGTTATGAATAAGGTATTCTAAGTGTAAGGATCATACTTTAGTAGTAAATTACAATATAACTATGGAGTCGCTGATAGAGGAAGAAAAAATAGATAAATCTTCTATTGTTAAAAAAACATTAGTATTTTTTATTATATTAATTTTGGGGTTTATGTTATATTCTTCCAAAACTAATATGATTTCATTTTTTAAAAAATCAACTAATGAGGTTGAAGCATTGGATATAATGAATTATTCAAAAATACCAGATAGTGTATCTCAAATAGTTTTTCTAAATTTGAAAGTTAGTAAGTCATATGTTGGTAATATAACATTGCTTAGTAATTCTATAGTTCTTTATAATGATTCTGTAAGTTTATTGAAACAAAACACACTGGAACTTATAGGTTGATCTTCCAATAAATCAAGCATGTTATCTTCTCATATCAAGGCTTTACACAAAAAAATAGATTCTTTGTCAGATATAATAGAAGAAATAAGAATGTTTTCTCAGGAAGAAATGCTTATGAAAGAAGAGCATTTTTCACAAAAAACATTATGAGATAATATGTTTTTTAACTGATTAAATCAGAATGATATGGAATTATTATCAGATGGTTTAGAATTATCTTACAATAATTCTTCAGAATATATAAAGCATAGAGTTTTATATAGTGCGAGCGATAAAATAAGACAAAAATTAGTTCTTATAAAATGAATATTAGAATCTAAAGCTACACTTTTGGAAAATAATGAAGATACATTAGTAAATCATTATGATCTCATAAATGAAGGTGATTTAGCTGAAAGAATAGTTTTTTTGAAACAAAAATTTAGAAATTATGAATTTACTTCAGAAGAAGAATAATTTTTTATTTTATTGAGCATATTATTTCTTATAATCATAAGCTCTTTTTTCATAGAAGGTTTAACTTTTTTGATTTCTTTATTTAACAAATCTATGGCTTTTTGAAATTCTTCAATAGTCATTTTGTCAAGATGAGTTGTAATATAAAAAGGAATTATTCAGGTCTTTTCTCGCTCTTTTCATAATAATGTTTTTTTATTTTTAGCGACTTTGATAAGTCTGGTAATAAAATCTAATCACAAAACTTTTCCTATTTCTTCTTTAGCTTTTTTAATTGCAGGGATATCAGCTTCATAATAGTAAGTTATAAGATTAGGATCCCAAAAATCATCACGTAATTTTTTTTCTGTTTTGAAAGATTGTAATCCTAAAAGTTTTCACATAGCGTTATTTTAGAAAAATTTTAAAAAAGATATAATTAATATATAATTATTTATATACATAAGTCAATATGTTTTTTCGTACTAAAAAGCTATTGATTTTTCAGAAAAAATATGTATTCATTGTATTTGTATAGGTTTTTATGATATTTAACAGTTGCGGCTTGTAATTAAGCTTTGTTTTAAATTAAAGGAGGTGGTCTTTATGGACTACAAAAAGTTAGTGTTTGCCTTAAACAAAATAGGCATGGCATTAAGTGTAGGAGGAAATCTATCAGACTTATTAGAACTTATGGTAGAGGAAATCATTAACATTTGCAATTGTGATGGTTGTTCTATTTTCCTGAAGGAGGAAGACAATCTTATATTCAAGACTACAAAAACAAAGAGTCTTGGAACTGATGTAAAACATTTCGATGATGTTAACATTAGTTTAGAAGTGCAATCTATTGCTGGGCATTCTGCCCAAAAAATACAGGTTGTCAATGTGGAAAATTGTTATGAGATAGCTAAAGATGCTGAATATCGTTTCAATAATTCATATGATAATAAAACGGGATATCGTACAGTTTCGACTTTAGCTATTCCTATGTCTGTAAATGGTTTGGTTGTAGGGGTTCTTCAGCTTATTAATAAGTTGGATTCTGAAGGGAAAATCATAGAATTTTCTACTACAGATGAACAGACCGCTGCAAGCATTGCTTCACAGGCTGCTGTATCTATTTCCAATGTTCGCTTATTGGAAGCGAAACAGAAACTCAACCATTCATTGGTTCTTACTTTGTCAAAAGCCATTGAATCCAGAAGTCCTCATACTGCAGGTCATTCAGAAAGAGTAGCTATATTAGTTCGAATAATAGCTAAGGCTGTTAGTGGCCAAAAGGTAGGAATTTTTGCTGATAAACGGTTTTCAGATGAAGAAATGATAGAACTGCATTATGCGGCTTTACTTCATGATATTGGTAAGATCTCTATTCCTGAGAGCATTCTAGACAAAAGAAACAAGCTTTCGGACAATAGGATTGAGGTTATAAGGCAGAGATTTCAGACGATTAAATTATCCCGTATTGTAGAAACTCCTTCTAAAAAAAGACAGATACTTTACGAGCTGGATAATCTTATTGCCTTTATTATTTCTTTGAATTATCCTAATGAAAATGTATCTATGTATAGTTTGAGGGAAAATATCAAACAGTTAAATATCATCGCTCAAAAAACTTATACAGATGCTGATGGTAAAACAAGAGCTTACCTTACTACGGACGAATTTACAAATTTGTCTATTCTTGGAGGTAACCTTACAGACGAGGAAAGAAAAGAAATTCAAAACCATGTTAAGCATACAGAGGAAATTTTGAGTCATATTAGTTATACAGATGATATCAAAAATCTTCCATTGTTTGCTGCCTATCATCATGAACGTTTAGATGGTGGGGGTTATCCTCATGGTATCAAAGATGGAGAAATTCCTTTGCAGGCTAGAATTCTAGCTATATCAGATGTGTTTGAATCTATCACTTCTATGGATCGTTCATATAGAAGAGCCAGACCTATAAATGAGGTTTTGGAAATTCTGGAAAAGGACGCAGAGAAGGGACAGTTTGATAAAGACTTGGTAAATCTCTTTATAACAGAGAAGTTGTATGAAGAGTACAAACGAGTCGTAAAAGAAAACAAATAATTAAAGGAGATATAGATTTATACTTAACGCCCGGGGTTTCCCTGGGCGTTTTTTATTATTAATTTAATTTTCTTTTGATTTTTCTTTATTTTTTCATATAAAAGACTTTATTAAGTTATTTGAACAGATTTTAGTTACAGTTTAGTATAAAAAATTGGTAAAATTGCTGTATCTATTAGTAAAGTAAATTATTTTAATTTAGAAATGTAGTATTAGATTATGCATATATTATATATATTAGACTTTTACAAACCAAATAATGGAGGGATAGAGATTCTTTTTGATAATATTATTAGTAGAATTTCAAAGAATCATAAAGTAAGTATTATTACTTTTAGGTATTCAGATAAGCTTCCAAAATTTGAACAGATAAATGAGAAAATAAATATATATAGAGTAGGTAAATGAAATTTACTAAATTTTGCATTAGCTGCATACAAAAAATGAAAAGAGATTATAGAAGATGTAGATATAATACATACTAGTAATTTTTATGCTGTTTTTCCAGCAAAACTTCTTAGTCATAAATATAAGAAAAAAGCATTAGTTCATATAAATGGATTTTTCGGTAAATATCGGAATAATTTTATATGATGGAAAGGATATAAATTTAGATTATTGGAGTGGTTGACTTGTAAACTAAAATTTGATAAATATATCTGTGTATCTAGATATATCAAATGAATAATGAAAACTCTTTATGGAGTAAAAGAAAATAGATTAGAAGTAATTTACAACGCTGTAGATTATGATTTATGGAATGTAGATAACTTTGTTGAAGAGAATATAGACTTTATTATAGAAAAATATAATTTGGATCATTTTTATTCGGTACTTTTTTATGGTAGACCAGATAGAATAAAGGGTATAGATTATTTTATTCAAGCTATACCGGATATTTTGAAAAGAATACCAAATTTCAAAGCTTTTCTTATAGTTCCAGATAATGAAAATGAAAATAAAGATTATAAATTTTTGCAAAAGAGAATTCAAGAATTGGGAGTAGAGAAAAATATTATACAAATATGAGCAGTAGAACATGAATTATTATGAAATTATATATTAGCTGTAGATTGTGTAATTATGCCTAGTTTATGAGAAGCTTTTGGATATGCTGCAGCCGAAACATCTGCTCTTGGACAAAACCTTATTGTAAGTAGTATAGCAGCATTACCAGAAGTAAGTAGTGGAAAAGTTAATTTTATAGAACCTGCAAATCCAGATAATATAGTAGATGCAGTTTGGAATTTTTATAATGGAAAATATACAGAGATTCCTTTTAGAGGATTTTATTGGGAAAATACTATAAAACAAATAGAAGAATTATATATAAATAATGAATTATAAATCATATTTCTTATAATAAAAAAAACCAGAAGAAAAGTATTGCGCAATCCTTCTAGCTTCTTCCTGACAAAGAGTAGTCTCATTGTATAAACAATTCGGAAGACGACAAATTTTGTGCATCTCCATGTGACACTAATCCTTAATCTATTAGTAACCTTTTTTTGTTAAAAATCAATGAGAAACCCTTAAAATAGCTATTTACTTATGTATTTCTTATATAAATAAATGATGTACATTTTAAATAAAACCGGTATAGTAGATTGACTTATCAACGTAATTAAAGTAAAAAAATAGATTTTTTAACGTCTAAATAGAGGAAAATAGAATTAAATAAAAAATACCCTAGTTTTATTAGGGTATTTTTGATATATTATTTATAATATAAACCTATATATTACTATTTTAACTTATCATAATCTAAAGGAAATTCAGATCATAGATTTTTAATTTTCTCTTTCAATTCAGCTAATTTAGCTTCATTTTCATGATTACTCAAAGCTTCATACATTATTTCTCATATCAAAGCAGCTTGTTCTTCTTTCAATCCTCTAGAAGTGATAGCAGGAGTTCCTAATCTTATTCCACTAGGTCTTAGAGGTGGATTTGGATCATCAGGTATTATTTGTTTATTTACAGTAATTCATACTTTTTCTAATGTTTCTTCAGCTACAGTTCCATCTATTTCAAAGGATTCTACAGTATTTACTACAATCATATGATTGTCTGTTCCATCAGTTATAAGCTTAGCTCATAATTCCATCAATCTAGCAGCCAAAGCTTTTGAATTATCCAATACTTGTTGTCCCCGTATTTTGAATTCAGGTTTTAGTGCACGATTCAATGCAGCAGCTAATGAAGCTATAGTATGCATATGAGGTCCTCATTGCAATCCAGGAAATACTGATTTATCTATTTTTTTAGCATGTTCTTTTTTACATAATATCATACCTCATCTAGGTCCTCTCAGTGTTTTATGAGTTGTAGTAGTCATTACATCAAATCCATAATCTAAGGGGTTTGCCATAACTCCTGCAGCTATAAGTCCTCATATATGGGACACATCAGCCATAGTCAAAGCTCATACTTCATCTGCTATTTTTTTGAAATCACTATAATCATAATCTCTAGGGTAAGAAGTGTACCCGCAAAGTACCAACTTCGGTTTAACTTTTTTTGCCAATTCCATAAGTTTTTCAAAATCTATTTTTCATCCATTATCTGGATTGGTTTTATATCTTATAAAGTTGAATATTTTACCCATATGTGATACAGGAGCTCCATGAGTAAGATGTCCACCATGAGACAAATCCATAGCTAATACGGTATCACCTGGCTCCAATAAAGCAAGATATGCAGCTTGGTTCATAGGAGATCCACTTAGAGATTGTACATTAGCATGTTCTGCTCTAAATATTTTTTTTGCTCTTTCTATAGCAAGAGTTTCTACTTTATCAGTAAATTCATTACCTCCGTAGTATCTTCTCCCAGGATATCATTCACTATATTTATCATTGAAAACAGTACCTAACATTTCCAATACTTCAGGATATGTATAATTTTCTGATGGTATAAGATTTATCCATTCTTTCAAACGTTTTTCTTCTCATTTTAGTGCTTCATAAACTTCAGGATCATACTGTTGTATGTATTTTGTCATATGATAATAGGGGTGAAAGATTAAAAAGTTATTCTGCTCTATTTTATTAGATAGAACTAATTGAGACTACGAAAGTTATTTTTTAAACACTAAAAATAACTTATTTTAATTTACAGAATTATTTTATAAAGTCAATGAGAAATAAAATTTTAATATCATCAAATTATTTATTGACTTTTAGTTATAAATAATTATTACTAGGCTCGCAATGTAAAAATCTAAAGTATAATTTATTATATATTTCAACATTACAAGAGGAGCTTTTTTTATGGGATTGATTGATTTTGCAGAGACGCAGATGAAGGCAATAAGTGACTTGGACGTTATGATTGTCAAAAGGCAAACAGAAAGACCTGAAGAGTTTTACATGTCATGTGAAGAGATGTGGGGATTTATGCAAAATGAAGCCAAAGTTTTTCTAGGACTTCAAAGTTTTCCTATTTTTATGGGTTTTGTAGACAAAGTATTAGAAAGTAGCTTGTCTAGACATCCTACTAGAGTACTTTTTCTTGAAAGTGATGGTCATAATCTTGTAGATGTAAAAGATACTTTCAATGAACTTTCTGAAAGATGGGTATCATTAGGTCATAATATTATTAAATCGGTATCTCCACTTGGAGATGAAGATAAATATGAAGTGATGGTCGTAGACTTTTGTGCTTTATAGTTTTATTTGTTTTGTGAAGGGAGGGCTGTTTCAGCTCTCCTTTTTTCTTATTTAAAATTAAAACTTGTCTTGAATTTGAATAATAGACTTTAAAAAACAATTCAAATATGTATAATTCAAAATATGTTAATGTATAGAGAAACTTAATGTAAAATGTATTACTCTAGGATTTTGAGGGATTTAAATGTAAAATTATTATTAATTAATAATATCTTAAAAAGATAAAAAAATATTGTAGTAAATAATTTTATATTAATTTAAAAGAAATTTACTTAATTAATTAGCAACTTTTTCAATGTCAATTAAGACATTTCTAAGAACTACAGATAGAATAGCAAATGTGCTTCATGAGTATGATATAAAATCTCCTGAGGATTTTTTCTATAATTTTCCTAGGGAATATGAAGATAGGTCTACAGTCAAAACTATAGATCAACTTTCTCAATGAGAAAAACATACAATCAAAGTAGAAGTATTGAGCAAAAACTACATAAATACAAGAACTGGTAAGAGAATGATAGAAATAAAAGTACAGGATGAAAAGGAAAATATAGCTTTTCTATCTTTTATGAATAATGCTTATGGAGCTAGATCTATCCAAGTATGAGACTGGATTTTGGCTACAGGTAAACCTAAACATAGTTATGGAAAATGGGTAATGTGGTTTCCTGAAGTAGTCAAAGAAAGTGATGGGCTAGGAGAAAAATCTGCTGCAGAAGCTGATTTTTCAGGTAAAATAGTGCCTATCTATTCTGAAATGATGGGGATAAAGTCTAATTGGTTTGCCAAAAAAGTTTATGAAAGACTAGATATGATACCAGAGGGTTTTGATGAATATCTTCCACAGTTTTTATTAGATTCTTACGGGTTGATAGGAATTCATAGGGCTATAAGGAGTATACATTTTCCTGATAATATGAAGGAACTTTATGCTGCCAGAAGGAGAATTTATTTTGAAAGACTTTTTGTATGGCAACTTTTGTCCAATTATCAGAAAATACTGGCTGATTCAGAACAAACAGAAAAAGATATAGTTATAAAAACACCAGATCGGGATGTGATAAAAGATTTTTTGGAAAGATTACCATTTGAACTTACCAAAGCCCAAAAAAGAGCAACTAAGGCTATAATAGATGACTTTTATAAGCCGGATACTATGCTTCGTTTATTACAATGAGATGTATGAAGTGGAAAAACTGTAGTAGCTTTGTTAGCTGCTTATTATATGAATAAAAAACACGGTAAACAAGCTGCTTTTATGGTGCCTACAGAAGTTTTGGCTAATCAACATATCAAAGAAGTAGCGAAATATTTCCTTCCTTTGGGATTGAGACCTGCTTTACTTGCAGGCTCTACTAAAGCTAAAGAAAAGGAAAAAATAAAACAAGAATTGTTAGATGGAACTATAGATATAGTAATATGAACTCATGCTTTGATACAAGATGATGTAAAATTCAAAGATTTAGGTTTTGTAATTATAGATGAACAACATAAATTTGGGGTAAATCAAAGATGAAAATTGAAGGCTCAATGAAATCCTCATATATTACAAATGACAGCAACACCTATACCAAGATCATTAGCTCTTTCGTTTTTTGGAGAGTTTGAAAATACTGTAATAGATGAACTTCCTCCAGGTAGATCTCCTATTTATACCAAAGTAACTACAGAATGAGAATTCAAAAGATTGAAACAATTTTTTGTAACTAAAATCCAGCAGTGACAGCAGATATATATAGTAACACCGCTTATTGAAGAAAGTGAAAAAATGGAAGATGTACAATCTTCTATGAAGGAATTTGAAGAAGTGAGAGATATGTTTTATGAGTTATGAGCTAACGAAGTATGACTTCTACATGGTAAAATGAAAGCTGAAGAAAAAGAACAAGTAATGAAACAATTCAAGGCTTGAAAAATCAAAATATTGATAGCTACTACAGTGATAGAAGTATGAATAGATGTAGCAGCAGCAACTATTATGGTAATAAAAAATGCTGAAAGATTTGGATTATCACAATTGCATCAGCTGAGAGGTCGTGTATGAAGATCAGATTTGAAATCATACTGTTTTCTGATAAGTAAAGCAACATGATGAGATACATATAGAAGATTGAAATCTATGGAAAAATATACAGATGGATTCAAATTGGCTGAAATAGACTTGGAAATGAGATGAGCTGGTACGATTTTGTGAACTAGACAAAGTGGACAAATGGACATACCAGATGAAGTATTCAAGGATATAAGGCTTTTGGAAGATACAAGAATGGAAGCTAGAAGACTTTTGAAGTCAGATCCTAAGTTGGAAAAATATAGTAAGTTGAAAAAAATAATGAAGAAATATGCAAAAGGAGAAGATATACTTGTTTAAATAAAGCCTAAGAAATATTGTACTATAGCTAAAATTTGGCGAAGAAATATGTTAAGTTTTTTATAGTTTTGGCTTTATTATAAATAATTCCCCTATAAAAACCAAAAATAACTTGAAAAATAAATAAAAATCCTTATATAGATATATAGATGTTTATCTATATATCTAATTATAAATAATGGATAAGGTTTTTAAGGCATTGAGCGATGAAAATCGTAGAAAAGTATTAGAACTTCTAAAGAAAAAAGATATGTCAGTATCTGAACTTTTGAAGAGTTTTTCTATTACTCAAGCTTCTTTGTCTCATCATTTAGATATCTTAAAAAGAGCTGAATTGGTAGTAACCAATAGGAAAGGGCAATTTATATATTATTCTCTCAATACTTCTGTATTTGAGGAAGTTATGAAATCTATTTTACATCTTTTCAATAAATAAACATGAATACAGCGAAACAATGATTTCTTATAAGGCTTTTGATAATTGGTTTTATGTTTGCTATAGGAATATATTTCTATAATGATTTACCTAATATGATGCCTGTACATTGGGATATAGAAGGACAACCAGATAAATTTATGCTAAAAGAAAATGCTATAATATTATTTCCAGTAATTACTTTCTTTATAGCTATTTTGTTTCCTATTATCAAATCTATAGATCCTAGAAAAGTAAAATATGAACAATTTGCTAAAACATGGGAGATTATACAGTATATATTAATCTTATTTTTTGCTTATATTTATTTTGTATCTATATATATGACTTTGAATCCAGAGGCTTCTATAAATACTTTTATGCTTTGGGGTGTTTGAATATTGTTTATATTGTTGGGGAATTATATGTGAAAAATACGTAGTAATTATTTTGTATGAATAAAGACTCCTTGGACTATAGAAGATGAAGAAGTATGGAATAAAACTCATAGATTTGGATGATGGATGTTTATATTATGATGATTTATGATGATGATAGCAGCTTTTTTTCCTGCTTTCACTAAACTTTTCTTTATATGAGCTATAGTTATGACTTGATTATTTCCAGTGATTTATTCTTATATTATTTATAGGAAGAAACACCTAAAGTAATTGATAATGAATAGTTTATTATAAAATAATAAGAATCTGAATAATATTTATTATTCAGATTTTTTCTATATATTTTTTAATATAATCTAAAACTTAAATGGATTGAAATTAGTTTTTTTATCATAAAAATCTACTTTTTCTATTTTCTTTAATTTACCTATTATAAGATAAGTAAGAGGAGTAAAAAGAGTTTCAATTCATACTTTGAATATATAATTAGATACGATTATTATCAATAATACCTCATTAGGGAAAATTCCATAAAATGCTATCAATACAAATAAAATAGTATCAAAAAATTGTCATACAATGGTAGAGGCTATGGTTCTTACAAATAGATATTTCCCTTTCATCCAGATTTTAATTTTCGCAAGAATAAAAGAATTAGAAAATTCTCATATAAAATATGCTATAAGACTAGCTACTACTATTCTAGGAGCAAGTCATAGTATATTGTTATAAGATTCTTGAAAATTCCAATCTGCTGCAGAAGGTAAAAGTCATACAACTATAATTACTAATGAAGTAAATAACGCTGATATAAATCATAAGTATATAATTTTTTTAGCTTGTTTGTATCCATAAACTTCAGTAATAATATCTCAGAAGATATAACTTAGAGGAAACAATATAGTACCTCCATCAAAAGTAAGTGGTCCTATAGTTGTAAGTTTTGTAGAAACAATATTTGATACAATCAATACAACAACAAAGAAAACAGATAACGGAGTAATAAATCTATAATTAGTTCTTTCTACATTTTCTGACATAATTAGTTAATTAACTTCTAAAAACCATACTAATAAGGATTTCCCTTTATTATTCAATACATTTTGTATATACTTAGCACACATTTTTGGTCTTTATTAGAAATAATATATCTTTTCTAAAATCTTTTTCTATATATTTCGTCTTTACTTTTGAATCTAAAAATATATTCTATTTGGAGTTTGGATTTTAATTATCATGTAAATAATATGTTTAATATATCTTTATTTGGAGGGGATTCTCTTGATGAGCTTACAGACAAGCAGTTGGCAGATAAAGTCAGAGGCTGAAATAAGCAGGCATTTGAGAAAATATACGATAGATGGTCAAAAAGAATCTATAATTATGTAAGATTATTACTGAATTATAATGATGAAGATGCCACGGCAATCTTATCAGATGTGTTTATCAAGCTTTATGATGTAATGCAGACCAAGGAAATAACGAATGTAAAATCTTTTATATATACTATAGCTAGAAATAAGTCGATTGACTTGATAAGAGGTAGCAAGTCCACCAATATGTATGAATACGATGATGAAAAGTTAGACTTAGAAAGAGATAAAAGTATATGACAGGAAGAGGAATTGGATAGAGATTATAAACAACGTTTGTTAAAGAAGTACTTAAATATGTTAGAGGAGAAATATAGAGAAGTTATATACTTATATTATTACGAGGAGAAAGATTATAATGAAATAGCTGAATTGATGTGAAGTTCTAAAAATAGTATATGAACATTGGTGTTTCAGGCTAAGAAAAGGCTTCAATCTATGATGGACAAAGATAATGTAAAATATTTATTCATATAATTTTATTTACCATGACAGAGAAATTTATTTCAAAGGATAACTTCCAACAGAAAAATCCACCTATAGAGGCTAAAATGAAAGTGTTGGATCATATTTATCCTAAAAAAGTAAGTATGTTTACTAGAGTTGCTCAATATTCTAGAGTGTGAGTATCTGCATTTGCATTGTTATTTGTGATTATGTTAGGAGTTTATTTCAATAATTCTACTAAAGAACAGGATTATATGAGTCAATTAACTGCTAAGATAGACAATACTCAGGTTGTAGTTACAGAACTTATATCTATAGCTGACGAGGAGGACACAATGGAATTTTAATTTCTTAATTTTATAAAGATGACAAGTTGAATTGCGAAGCAAGGTATTATGCCCTGGGGTACAAAAATAGTATTTATATTACTTAGTATATTGATGACAGGATGACTAGTTTATGCTGGTTTATGCAATATGTGAGAAGATGCTAGTGGACATAATTCTGAAAACTGACAAAATAGACAAAATGGACAATATACTGAATCATGTATGATGTGAGAGTCTGGCGAAAGTTGAGAATGTATTATGTGATGAGAATGAAAAGGTAATGCTTATGGAATGCAAAATATGACCGATGATGAAAAATGAAAAAGATTTCAACATATGATGGGTAAAAAATGAGAAAATTTCACTGTGCTTTCACAAAATTTAGAAGAAATAATAGATTTAGCTGATAAAGTATGATATGATACTGCGAAATTGAAAGCATATCAAACTCAATTAGAAGAAATTCAAAAAGAATATGGTGAATTTGGTGAGAATATAGATAAAAATATAGAAAAAATGTGTAATAATAAGCAAAAATGGAGATGAACTAATGGAAATATGAGAGAGCTTATGAATAATATTTCAGTAGAGTTTAAAAATATTAAATCTATGGCTAAATAATTGTAAAAGACTAATTACTGAACTGCGGATTCTTCCGTGAAATAGACTAACGAATAATCAAGATGTAGCTTTGCTACATCTTTTTTTCAATTGAAAATGAAAACCTATTGAGAATTTTTGTAAAAAATATATATTATTATCAAATATTATTGCAAAAATGAAAAAAAGTATATATTCTTATAAACATAATTTATATTATAAATAGAAAAATATGATAACATCTATTTTAATAACAAGTAGTATATTCTCATTATTGTTTCTTTTCGCTTTCGCTCATTTTTTCTTACATAAATTAAAAAAAGAATGGATGAAATCACTTCTCAAATTGTGGATAGATTTTTCATTTGTTTACTTGGTAGTAGCTATATGTATGATTACTATACCTATGCAGGTCTATGATACATTGCTTTTGGGATTGTTTTTGTTTTTTGTACTATTTTTCTATGTATTACAACCTATCAGTCCAGGTAGTTTTATTCTTATTCCAAAAAAGATAACAGATCCTATCAAACTTGCAAAAATTAAAGAGAAAAAGAAAGGTTTCTATAAATCATTGATAGCTTATTCTGTGCTTATGTTGATGTCTATGGTTGTAGGAATGTGATACTTACTAGATAATGGAAGTTTTGGGAAAACGGCAGATGAAAAATATATGATAAATGAAGATGGGAATATATTGGTAGATATGTATGAGGATGGAACTTATGGAGTATGATTTTTTGATGAAAGTAAGGATGGAAATTTTGATACTATAAGATATGATTTGAACTGAGATGGGGTTACAGATGTAGCTTATTCAGATTGGGAATGAAATGGTCAGATGGTAGAGATGGTATATGATGGAAAAGATCAGAGAAATATGCTATTTGTATTTTGGTTTGCAATATTCTTTGTATTATTTATGTACCTGACTTTCAAACCGAATAAGTGAAAGTGAGTAGCCGTTGCAGCCGTGGTATTATTAGTTTTTTTGACTAATGTAGTTTTTCATTCAGGTATTTTGTTTGCTGTAGATTGCAATTCTGATAATTTATCTCAAGAGGAATATGTTGAATATTTTGATTGGATAGAAGAAAATGGAAGATCAGTAAATGAAGATTGAGCTTGGGAGGACTATTGTTGAGCATGATCTACAGAATCAAGGGCTTCTGGTTATGATGATTTGCCAAATGATTATTTTGATGAATACGATAGTTTGAATGAAGCTGATTCAGATCGATGTCGAGGGGATTATCAAGATGATCGGGTGTTGTGTAATGACCCTTATGGTTACAATGAAAATCCTTATAGTTCTAATTTTTCATCAGACTATAATGAACCTTCAGAAGATTATGAGGTAGATAATGGTAATTCTTATAATAACAACACTAGCAATGGTTCTAGTGCTGGCAATAGCAATAGTTGAAATACAACTTCTAAGCCTGTTAGTAAACCTACACCGAAACCTAGACAGAAAACTGAGGCTGAAATAGCTGCAGAGAAGAAGGCTTGGGAAGAGAAGAGAAAAAAGGATATGGAAGTGTTTAAGAAAGAAATGGAAGAGGGGTTTAGACAAGAGGAAATAAAAAATAATACCATAGAGTTTATAGATAATTCTGCCAGTGAATGAAAAACACCTAAAGAAATATTATGAACAATAGATAGAAAAAATCTAACTAAAAAACAACTAGAACAATATGATGCTTTTGACAAAGAAATATGATGGTATAAGGCTGTTATGAGCTTCAATAAAGACATTCTTGAAGAAGTATGAAAAAGAGAATTGCCTAGACAGATGCAATGAATTTTGAATACCAATGGAATTAAATCTATAGAACTTAAAGATAGAATACAGGCGTTTGATTCTAAGATAGACAAAATGATGAAAAAAAATAATGTAACTAAATATGGGTCTACTATCAAATCACACAAAAAAGCAACAGCTGGCTTGAGGGATTTTCAAAAGAAAAATATGTCTACTTGGCAAAAAAAGTCGGATGCTTATGTAGGTAGAAAAAATGCTTTGGGGAAAATGGTGCGTGTTGTATGAGCAGCAGCAGATGTATTTGGTGCTTACACGGATTACAATGATTATAATAGAGAATTTAAAGACCCCTCAAAAGCAGTAGCGGCAACAGTAACTCAAAATATTATTGGAAAAGTGGTTTCTGCAAATCCTGTAGATTTGGCTGTTGGTATAGTAAGTGCAGGATTATCTATTATAGGAGCTGATGGTGCAGCACAAACAATATGAGAGTATTCAGCCTGAGCTATTACGAAAAATGCTATCAAAGATTCCTTTACTACAGGTTTTGGAGAGATGAAAGACATAGCAGAAATACAGTATGATAATTTTAAAAAATCAGAAGGTTTTGTAGAATGAACAAAAACAGCTTTTGTTGGAACTGTAACTACAGGTTATACAGCTACTGTAGCTGTAGCTAAACCTGTTTTGGAAGTTGCATCTATGGCTGTTTGATGAGCTTGAAGTATGGCTTCAGCAGCAGTAAGGGTGGGCTCAAAATGAGTTAAGTCTATAGTTAGTGGAATCAAGTCTTGGTTTTAAATTTAACTAATAATTTATTTTCTCACTTAAATAAAAATGTTAATTTCAGTTTTAATAACTGGTAGTTTGTTTAGTTTAATATTTTTGATAGTACTTTCTCGTCTTTTTTTCTGTAGGATTAAAAATAAACGGATAAAGAATTTCTTTAAGTGGTGGATAGATGGATCTTTTGTATATTTGATGTTAGCTATATTGTTGATAACAATTCCTTCTCAACTTTATAATTTTTTGCTTCTATGATTAGTATTTTTGTACATAATGTTCTTTTATGTGCTTTGACATGTTAGCTTGGGAGAATTTGTATTGTTGCCTAGAAAAGAGAAAGACGAAGCAAAGTTGGCTATTATAAAAGATAAGAAGAAAAGGTTTTATAAGATATTGTGACTATTTTTTCTATTTATATTGTCTTCTATGATGGTATGAAAGTGATACTTGTTGGATGATGGTAGTTTTATGAAAACGGCAAACGAAAAATATATGGTAAATTCTGAAGGGGATCTTTTGGTAGATGCTTATGAAGAAGGGTTGTATAGTATGTGATTTTTTGATGAAAATAATGATGGAATATATGATGCTGTAAGACATGATGTAAATGGTGATGGTATTATAGATCTTGTTTATTCTGATCGATTGTGAGTTGGCGAAATGGCTGAAACAATATATGATGGGGAAGAAGAAAGAAATATCTTGTTAGTATTTTGGTCAGGTGTATTGTTTGTATTGATAGCTTATCTACTTTTCAGAAGAAGAAAAAGTCATTGGGTAGATGTTACTAATACGCTGATATTTATAGTTTTTGTAACTAATATATTCTTAAGCCCTAGCATGTTCTTATCTGCAGATAATTCTGGTGGTGACACACGGGCAGCTTTTTGTACAGATCCTAATGCTATCAAAGATGATCTTTGGATGGCATACTGTGGAGGTGGTTATGGTGGAGACTCTACAGAAGACGTTGTAGATAATACTACAGTTGATACTACAGATGATGTTGTAGATGATATTACAGTTGATGCTTTTGCTTCTTATTGTTCTAATTCTAATCCTGTAAAAGATGCTAATTGGAAGGCATATTGTCTAGGGGGAGGTATCAAGGAAGATACAAATCAGTGAAATGAAAATAATGATTGAAATAATACAGATACAAATGTAAACGAAGATACAAAAGTCAATAATGACTGAAATAATACATCTACAGATGATAATTCAAATCAAACTATAGACAATGATGGCTGGGAAAATTTAAATACAGATGATTTAATTAAAAAATGAGAGGACCAACAATTGACAGATCAAGAATTAGATGATATACTTAATGATACAAGTGATGATATAATTGATACATCTAAAAATGAAATAGATATAAATATATTGAAAGATATAGCAGCGGAAGCTGGTATAGATTCCTTACCTCCACCAAAAAGTCTTCGAGAAATAATTTCTACTACAGATGTAGATAGTATGTCAAAGTATGAAAAGAAGCAGTTAGATGATCTTGATAAAGATTTATGATGGTGGAAATCGTTTTCTTGATTCAATAAAACAATAATAGAAGAAGTATGAAAATTTGCATTTAAAAAAGAATTTCAAAAAATACTGAGTACAAATGGTGCTCAATCTGTGGAACTTGCAAAAAAAATAGATTACTTTGATGCTAAGGTGAAATATTTGATGAAGAAGAATGATTTGGATAAATATTCCAAAAGTATTAAATCTAGTCAAAAAGGTAGTAAATGATTCAAATATTTTCAACAAAAAAATGTGAAAGAACGGAATAATAAGATATCAAAATATGTATGAAAGAAAAATAAAGTAGGGAAAGTGGTAAAGGTATTATGAGCTGCAGCAGATGTACTATGAGCATACAATGATTATAATGAATTCAATAAAGAGTTTCATGGAGATAGTGAAAAAGCAGTTACAGCAACAATGACTCAAACAGTTGTAGGTAAAATAGTATGATCAAATCCTGTGGATCTTACTGTGGGATTGGTAAGTGCGGGAATGAGTATCTTTGGATTTGATGATGCAGCTAAAGCTGTGGGAGAGTTTCAAGCTTCATCCATAAGTAAAAATATGATAAAACATTCATTCTGAACTACCAATGCTGAATTTAGTGAAGTAATAAATATTCAATATGAAAACTTCAAGAATTCAGAAGGTTTCGTAGATGGAACTAAGACGGCTATTGCATGAACAGTTACTACAGGTTATACAATGGCTGTAGCGGTATCAAAACCAGTACTTGAGGTAGGTTCCAAAGTGGTTGGTGGTCTTTGTAATGGTGTAAAGTCAGCAGCTAGTGCGGTATGGTCTTTGTTTTAATCAAGATTTTTTTCGTTGATTCAATCTCTATCGCTCATGTTGATTCGTTCGTTGTTACTCACTGTTTATTAGCTATTTTGGAGCGTTTAACTTTAATATTTAAATTATATATTAGCATGTTTAGATTAGTTTTACTTTTGCTTGTTTCATTGTTTTTAGTTGCTTGTGATACTGTGAATACGGTCAATGATAATACAAGTGATAAAGTAGTGAATGAAAGTGCTTCTGTGTTGTGAGAAAAGGAATTTGAGATAGATATTAATTTATATACAGATATTATATCAGATTCTTTCGTAGCTACAGATTCCACTTCATATACAGAAACAGATTGGTATTATGATGGAATAGATGCTATGATAGAGTGAGGTTATGAATATGCGATAGAATGTTTTGATAACGTGAAAAATACAGATGCAAAATATATTGATTCATTGGATGCAAAATGAATGGCTTATGCTAAATTATGACAGACAGAAAATTCCATAGCCTCTTTTGACGAAGCTATATCTTTGGATCCAAACAAATGGGAATATTATTATAATAGAGCAAATGCCTATGGGATTGACTTCTATTTTCGTGAAGCTATGCAGGATTTAGATAAGGTTCTGGAGTTAAATCCATGACATAAAGAGTCTATACAACTTATAAATTTCGCTAAAGGACATTTTGGAAATTAATTTTTTAGTCCCATTCACTTCCAGCTTTTTCTTCATCATCTTTATGTTTGAAATTGGCTATTCTTTTCTCTTCTTTCTCTTCTTTTTTAATTTCTTTGATTTCTTCTTTTGTAGGCTTGAAAGTAGTAGCTCATTTGATTTCTTTTTCACTTTGGAAAAGGTGATACATTATCCATATATCTTGTATATCTTTTGGTACTTCAGATTTTGATTTTCATATATAATCAGCATATACTTGCATTATATAATAAATAAACCCCTCTCCTATCCAGTCTTTATTTTTATTTAGGAATCCATGTTTTAGGGGACACATAATATATTTTCTTTTTTGTTCTGTAATATTAGCTAATTGGTTTTTACATTTGGGACATTTTCATCTTTTTGCTATACGATTATTCTTTTCAAATAGAGGGTCTGTACCATATTTGTTTAGCCCTACGGTTCATCTTTTTACAAATAAGAATAGATAAGGGATTAGTAATATTTGACTTATTACAGCTATCCCATGTATTCATAAATCGTGCCACCTTTCTTTGCTAGACCTTATATGTTCTAAAATAGCAGGGGCTACAAACACTAGAAGTAAAACTTGTTGATTTTCTATATCTCAAAACTTATCTAGAGCATACACTACTATAGTAAGCAATATAAATAAGATGATAGTTTCTATAATATATCCTTTTCTAGAATATCTACCTATAGAATTGGCGTATTGTTCTAAACTTACAGTTCTTTTATCATAATATGGAGCATTACTCATTTTTTTAGATTTATGAAATAATTACTATTATTTATAGTAATTTCATTAGTTTTATCAACAGAAAAATAATTTAATTTCAAGCCTGTTCTATGAAATATATTCAATATGAGAATAATTCTTAAAATCTTTTTTGCATAGTTTCGTCTATATTGTTGTAAAGGAAAAATTAATTTAATTATTAACCAATTATTAAAATGACAAGATGAATAGAATCTCTGATTAAAGATATAGCGCCTTGGGGTAAAAAATTATCATTATTTATTTTACTTTCCATAGCTGTTGCTATTGGTATGTCTTTTGCTTGGAAAGGATCTAATAGTCAATCTACAGAAGTTGCAAGAACAAATATTCAAAACTTGGATACTGTTACTGTGACGGATGAAATTACAGAATGATTATTACTTATGAGAGAGGAAGAGAAATTAGCTCATGATGTGTATGTTACTCTTTATGAAAAATGGGGATTATCAGTATTTGATAATATCTCTAACTCAGAACAGAAACATACTGATTCTGTAAAAGCATTGTTGGATAGATACTGAATAGAAGATCCTGTAACTGATAATACAGTATGAGTGTTTGTTGATGAACACATATCTGATCTTTATGATGCATTGGTATCACAAGGAAATGAATCATTACTTGAAGCTTTGAAAGTAGGAGCTATTATAGAAGATTTGGATATCAAAGATTTGAATGAACAATTAGAGAATTTAGATGAAACTACAGATATATATAGAGTATATACTAATTTGAGAGACGCTTCTTATAATCATTTACTTGCTTTTGTATCAAATATAGAAAAGAATGGAGGAACTCGGGATAGTGAATATCTAGAAGACGCTCAATTATATCAAGAAGATTGAAAAGGACAAAAAGGTAAATCTCAGTGAAAAGGATGAAGAAATCAATCTAGTAATGATTGAAGTAGAAGAGGAAATTGAGGACAAGGAACGAAACAAGGATCTTGTGATGGAAGTGAAGAATCTTCTAATCAGGACTGAGGACAAGGTAGATGACAATGAAAGTCAAGGAATAGATAATTTTAAAGAAAAAAAATCAATACTTACTATTGAAGTAAACACTAAAAAGTAGAGTGGAAATAAAAAGGACACTCTACTTTTTTATTAGAAAAAATTAATAAAATCATTATAGTTATAAATATAATTCATATAAATAACTATTGAATAATGTTAAAGAAAATTATAAAGATTATAATGTTTTTAGTTTGATTAGGTTTAGCCTACTATCTAACTTGAAAATTTTATCTTAGGTTAAGAACTATATCAGTAATAGCATATATATTATTATATTACTTTTTTATTAGGAATAATAAGACCTATAAATACATTATAGATAGCTTTAAATTAAAAATAAATGAGTTTTTTAAGAAAAAAGATTAATAAAGTAAAATTTTTTTAAAATTGATTCGTCTATACTTTTATAACTTTATTATTAATTAAATTATTATGAAAAACTTACTTATTATTACAGGTGTTTTGATGGCAATGTTTGCTACTATAGGATCAGCTTCAGCTATGGGAAATGGACAAGGGCAATGACAATGAACAGCTAATGGAGAATGAAGTTCACAATGTTTGGATGCTAATGAAAATGAAATTTGTGATTGACAAGAAGATGAGGATGAAGATGGAATCTTAAATAAAGATGAAGAAGATTTTGAAAAGCAAAATATGAATATGAATGATGAAGATGGAGATGGTGTATCAAATAAAGATGACGAAGATTTTGAAAGACCAGATGATGATGGAGACGGTATAGCAAATAGAGATGACGAAGATTATGAAGGACAAGTAGGAACAGGTAATCAAAATATGAATAACGCGTCAGGAACAGGTAATATGAACATGAATAATGGAACAGGAATAGCTAATCAAGATTGAAATCTTTCAAGAGGAGAAAGAAAAAATGAATTGAAATGAAAAATGTGAAGAAATGGTTCTATGGTAGAATGATTTATTAACTGATATCTAGATAAGGTATGACAGTTGACAGAAGAAGAACAACAATCTAAATTAGAAAAATTAATTTCTAAGATTGATATAGCAACAGCTAAGATAGAACAAATGCCAGAAGGAGAGAAGAAGGAATTATATATGAATGTATTGGAATATTTTCAATTGAGTGCAGAAGAAAATTTGGAAACTATAGAATAATCTTCCTTATATAGAAGAAAGAAAAACTAGCTTAGTGCTGGTTTTTCTTGAAATAATGGAAATTATTCTTATTATAACCTAACTTAGGTTATATATTTATTAGTTAAAATAATTAAAAATATGAAAAAAATATTATTATTATTAATTGTTTCTATATTGGGGTTTGCATTAGTATGATGTTCTAGTTCTGAAACAGAAAATACATCTACTAATATTTCAAGCAATGGATCAAATATAGATGTGGTTGATATGAAACCAGAGACTCCAATGGATTTTTATGGAAAAATAATTTCTATGGAATGAAATGAGTTTACTATACAAATGATAGATACTACACAAGATCCTACCTTTGGTATGACACAGGAAGAAAAAAAAGAATATAAAGCAACATTGACTGATGATCAAAAAATGGCAGAGAAAGATATATTGAATAATTCTATACTTGGTAATGTAAAAATTACTATACCTGTAGGTATCCCAGTATCTATAAAATTAGAACAATGAGCAGAAGCTCCAGAGCAGATGTGAAGTTTGGTAGATTTAGTAGAATGAAGTTATATAAGTGTATGGTATGATACAGAAGTTGTAGATAGAAAGGTTGCTATGTATGTGAAGAAATCTTTCACTAAATAATTGATTAAATTATTTTTATTATATAATATTTAATATTTGAAATGACAAAGTGAATTGCGAAGCAAGACAAGGTGAATTGAATATTTGATTCAAGAGAGGGTGCCCTGGGGTATATTGTGCCCTGGGGTAAAAACTTATTATTAATTGGTCTTATTATTACTCTTTTGTCTTTAGTTGGATGTAATGGAACTACAGAAACCACTGACACAGAATATTCATCTAAAGGAGACACAAATGCAGAAATAGTTATTGTAAATCAAGAAAATTCAGGAGATGTAGATTCAAGTAATGCTCAACCAGAAAGAAAAATGGATGTTTATGGAAAGATAATATCTAATGAAGGTAATGAATTTACTATATTGGAAGTAGACACATCCAAAGATCCTACTTTTGGTATGGATTCAGAAGATAAAAAAGCTTATATGATGAGTATGCCTCAAGAACAGAGAATGGCATTGAAAGATGAAATAAGAAATGCTACTTTGGGTAATGTAAAAGTTATGATCCCTGTAGGAATTCCTGTTCTTGTAAAGAAAGAACAAGGACCAGAAGGAAAAGAAGAAATGTGAAGTTTGGTAGATATGACAATAGGAAGCTATATAAGTATATGGTATAGCCCTGAAGTGAAAGATAGAAAAGTTGCTGAGTATGTGAAGAAATCTTTTACAAAATAGTTGAAAAAATAGGAATATTTATTATATTGTGAATAAATAATTACGTTATTTTATATTTATTAAATTAATTATTAAAGATGAAAAACTTATATTTAGTATGATTGGTATGATTAGTAGTATTTTTGTGAGGATGTAATTTAGAAATCAATAATTCTAAAGAAAAAGCAGAAAATAATTCTGGATCTATAGTAGAAGATACTACGGTAAATTCAGAAAATGAATCTTGAATAATGGCAGATTTATGGGGTTTCAATGAAATTTATAAAAAATCGTTGATGCAAACAGGTAAAAAACAGATAGAAGAAGCTAATAAAACTACTCCTATGACTTTGTCAAAATGGGAAGCTATAGAAAGTAAGTATACAGGGCAAACAGTTGAAAAATTTGCAAATACTTCTGACTTAGATGTTAAATTAAAGCAATTAGGTGATTATGTTCGTAATGCAGATTCTATGGTAAAAGAAGAAAAATATGAAGAAGCTCATGAAGAATTAGAGTTAGTTAGAAAAGAATTGAGGCAAATAAGAGCAGAAAACAATATAGTAATAATATCTGATGATATGTTGGTGTTTCACGATATAATGGAAGAAATAGTAGAGAATGGAGAGAAAAACCTGGAAGAACTAGAACATTTGAAAGAAACGTTAAAACCTTTGAAAACTTATAATCAAGATAATGTTCAATACAATAAAATGTTATCTGACTTGGAAGAGGTTGTAAATCAACTTATAGATACAGAAGGAGATGAATACAAGGAAACTTTGAAATCAATCAAACCTACTTATATCAAATTATATGTACAGTTTGGTTAAATTTACAAAATATATGAAAATTGATTAATAATTATCAATTATATTCTAGGACACTCTTTCTTATATAAAGAGTGTTCACCTTGGCGACTTTAAATTATCAATTGAACTAAAAATGTCATTAACTAAAGAAATTGAATCACAGAAAAAAAAGTGATTTATGACGAAGGCTATTATATTATTGCTTATAGCAGGTAGTGCGGCAGGATATTATTATTACAGTACTTCTTATAAAGATTGAAATACAGAAGAAGTAAATATGGTTTCCTATGCAGCAAAAAAATGAGATATCAAAATCTCTATATGAGGAGAATGAAAGGTTATATGAAATAATATAGTATGACTAAATTTTCCTATAAATGGAACTGTAAAAGAAATTCTTGTATCTGAAGGAGATGAAGTTAAAAAGTGAGATATAATAGCAAAGCTTGATGACAGTTTACTTCAAATATCTCTAGATAAGTCTGAAATATGATTGAAAACAGCAAATGCAAATCTAAATGCTAAGAAACAAACAACGAGTTCTGGAGAACTAAAAATATATTCAGAACAACTGAATACAACCAAAACATCTTATGATGTAATCAAATCTCAATGAGAAATGGATGTAGCAAATGCGAAATTGAATATGGAAACATCAGAACTTAATTTACAAGCTGCAAAAAAAGACCTGGAAAGTGGAGATAAATTATCAGATATAGATGTAGCTAATTTTGAAATAGCAGTAGAAAGTGCACAAAAGGATTTGGATAACTCTAGGTCAAATTTAGTTCTTATTACTAATCAAGAGAAGGAAAAATATGAAAATAGTCAAGAAGATGCTATGATAAGAATAGGTACAGCAATTAGTTATATGGAAGAATATCTTTTGGATGTAGATTTATTATTAGGTATTACAGACGCTAACAAAGGTAAAAATATTGATATCGAAAATTATATTGGAGCAAAAGATAGTTCTAGTAAAACTTTGGCAGAAACTACTTTCAAAAATGCAAATAAGGCATTTGAAACTTTTAAGATAGAGTGGCAATCTTATTCTGTTACTAAAGATTTTTCTCAAATACTTACTTATATAGATAAAGTAGAAAATGTATCTCAACTTACAAATCATACATTACAATACACTTTGGATACTATCAAAGCTTCTATAGTTGCAAGCGCATTGACAGAGCAAGAGATAGATAATTATACATCAGATTTTGAAAAAAATATTAATGAAATGAAGTCACAGATACACAACATTAAACAAGCTAAACAAGATATAGAGGAATCAAAAACTTCAATGGATACAAAAATTGCAACTCAGGAAAATTTTGTCTCTTCTCTAGAATCTAAATTGAAATTAGCAGAATCTAATGTAAATAAATCTGAAAATAGTTCTATTATTACTAAAGATAATTTTCAAGAAAAGATATCTTTGGCTGAAAAACAATATGAATCTGCGACTCAGCAATATAATAATACTCTTACAAAATTGGAAAATAATCTAAAGTTAGCTGGAAAACAAATAGATGTATCATCTGCATCGCTTGGTGCAAAGGCGGAAGGTCCAACTAGTAGCGAACTTGCTCCATACTATGTAGCTATAGAAAATGCTCAAAAACAAGTAGAAGAAGCTGAAAAAAAACTTGAGGATGCTATTTTATTATCACCTGTAGATGGGAATATATTGGAATTGACTGCAAATGTAGGTGAAGCTATATGATGAGGGACTAGTGATTTTATATCTATTGGAACTAAAAAATCTAAATATATAGAATCTTATCTGGAAGAATGAGATATAGTAAAGATATTTGATGAACAAAAAGTTTATATAACTTTGGATGCTATAGATTGAGTAGAGTTTACGGGAGCAGTAAGTTTTGTATCTGATAAATGAGAAGAAGATAGTAATGGTATTATTTCATATAAAGTGCTTTTGGATTATAATTCAGGAGATAAAAGAATAAAAGATGGAATGTGAGTTACTTTGGATTTTATTACCAAAGAAGCAAACAAAGTTCTATTAATTCCAGTGCAATCAGTTATGCCTTACAATGGAAAACCAAGCGTACAAATGGAAGATGGAACTTGGAAAAAAGTAATAACATGATTTACAGACAATAAACTTGTAGAAATTATCTCAGGCTTAGAAAGTGGAGAAGTTGTGATTTATAAGGACTAATTTTTCCTGAAATCAATGTAAAAGGTAAAGTGTAAAATGGAAAATTCTTTAACGCTAAAAATATCAGCGCTAGGTAAATAATTACTAATTTTAAATTTTATATTTAATACAATTAATTAAATATTATGAATACTGTTTTAGCAATGGAAGATGTACATAAATCTTATTTCCTAAGTAATGGGGAAGAAATACCTGTTTTGAAAGGTGTAGATTTGTGAGTGCAAAAATGAGAATTTGTAGCTCTTATGGGTGAAAGTGGGAGTGGGAAATCAACATTATTGAATATAATAGGTTTTTTACATCCTATGACAAAAGGTAAATATTCGTTTCAATGAGAAGATATTTCTAATTTTAAAGATCAAGATACTCTTGCTTTTATTAGAAATAGAAAAATTGGATTTATATTTCAGCAATATTTTCTTTTACCAAGACTTACAGCTTTGGAAAATGTGGTATTGCCATCTATCTATGCATGAACAGAACTTAAAAAAAGAATAGAACAAGCTAAAAAATATTTGATAAAAGTATGATTGGAAGATAAAATGGATTATAAACCCTCCGAACTTAGTGGATGACAACAACAAAGAGTGGCTATAGCAAGAGCTTTGGTTAATGAACCAGATTTACTTTTGGCTGATGAACCTACAGGAGCCTTAGATTCTGAAACAACAAAAGAAATTATGGAACTTCTTTCAGATGTAAACAAACAATGAAAAACTATAGTAATGGTAACTCATACTCCAGAAGTTGCAAAATATACCAATAGAATAATCTTTTTGTGAGATGGAAAGGTTAAGGATTGTAATTATAAACTTAATTAACTTAGGTTTAAAATATAGTCAATGTTATAGTAAGTAACAATAAATCTGCGAAGTATTGAGTAGACTTATGATTACTTACTTATGCCCTTGGGTAAAAATGTAGAATGTAAAAGGTAAAATTATAAGAGATACGGCTAGAGAAGAGAATGTCATTTCGACTGAAAAAGTAATTAGGAAATGATTGCGAATGGAGAAATCCCTTCTCTAAAATAAGATAGACTTAATTAATAATATAGTTATTAGAGAAGTACTTTTATACCTTACATTTAATTAAAGTTTTTAATTAAATAAATTCAAACCATGAATGATATAATAAAGATGGCTATCAAAACTTTGATGTCAAATAAACTTAGAACAGCGTTATCTATGCTTGGTATAGTTGTATGAGTTATGACTATTATTTTGGTAGTGGCTATATGACAATGAGCTCAAGCTAGTATAGAAGAACAATACAAAAATCTTAGTGTGACCACTGTAATGGTAATGCCTGTAAATACTCCATCATCTACTTCAAAAGTTTCAGATGAGGATGTAGTTGTTATGTTGGAAAAATGAGATAATATATCTGAGGGAACTTCTTTGGCTCAAGGCAAATTACCAGTTAGTGCAAATAATGAATCAGAGCAATTTACTATACTTGGAACAAAAGCTGAATTTCCTAATATATCCAATCTTAATTTAGTAGCATGAAGATTTTTTACAGAAGATGAAGATAAATCTAAGGCTAAAGTGGTAGTTCTTGGTAATTGAGTAGTGGATGATCTTTTTGGATGAGATACGAATATTATATGAGAAACTGTAGTTATAGGTAAAAAAAGGTTTGAATTGATAGGGGTTTTTGAATCATCAGGAGCTACAGTTGGACCTATAAGTTATGATGATAGTGTTTATATACCATATACTACAGCTACTAAAATCACTTTAGGTTCAGATGCTACCATTAGACTTCTTATGCTTGCAAAGGATATAAATAGTATCGATTTAGCTATGAGTGAAATGGGAGATATTCTCAGAGATGAACATAATCTCAAAGCAGCAGATTCAGATGATTTCAGACTTAGGGATCAGGGTTCCAAGGTAGTAGCTGCACAAGAAAGTGCAAAGACTATGAGTATGTTACTTGCATGAGTTGCAGCTATAGTATTGATAGTTTCAGGTATAGGTATTATGAATGTAATGTTTGCATGAGTTGCAGAAAGAACTAAGGAAATTTGAATTTTGAAATCAGTTTGAGCAAAAAACTCAGATGTATTGAATCAATTTCTTATAGAAAGTGTGGTATTGACTGTATTTGCAGGAATAGTGGGGATAGTAGCTGGAGAATTACTTATACCATTTGCTGATGGAATAGAGTGAGTTGATATGTTGAGGTCGAATCAGGGAGATATAGTGGCTTTTGTATTTTCAGGAGTTACAGGTGTATTTTTCGGATGGTATCCTGCCTATAAAGCTTCGAAATTAGATCCTGTAGATGCACTTAGAAGTTAAATTTCCCTGTAGTCAATGGAAAATGTAAAATTGTGAGAAACCTTTAATGCTTGAAAATAGTATTTTAGGTTTTTTCTTTAGAAAACCCACTCTAAAATGAACTACTACAGTTAGGAAAAAATATTTTTACATTTTTTTCTTGTAAAATGAAAGAAAAATATTATACTTTCTTAATGTTATTAAAGAATATTGTAAAAATTTAAAAAGCTTTATAAATTTAAATTAAAATAATCATGAAAAAAATTACAATTATTTTACTTTCTTTATTGTTTGCTTTTATTTTAGTTTCTTGTACTGATGAACCTCAAACTTCAACAGAAAAAAATGAAGTTAAGAAAGAAGAAGTAACTAAAGATCCTAATTTAGGGGAAAACAAGGCTTTAGATCCTATAGTTCTTCCAATTGAAGAACCTTCAGCTGAAGAATTTTCTATGGAAGAATTAGCAAGACATGGTGTAGAGTGAGATTGTCGGATATTGATAGAATGAAAAGTCAATGATGTATCTAGTTTCACACCAAATCATCCATGATGACCAAAAATATTAGAATGATGTGGAAAAGATGCTACTTCTATGTTTGAAGGGCAATGACATTCTGCTAGTGCAAGAGAAATTCTAAAAGGATTTTATATAGGTGATATAAAGTAAAAAATGTTATTGAGTATTGCATATTATAGAATTTTCGGATTGCCAGCAATAGCTTATTTAGGAATACTAACTTTTTTGTTTTATGCTTGACTATAAATAGTGGGCTTTGGGCTAGGAAAAACATTAGATTTCTATGATTTAAAGAACACAAAAAATATCCTATTATAACATTGATCTTATCTTTATTTCATATATTTTTAGCTGTAGCAAAATATATATAATTTCATAAAATCCTTTAATATAGTACAATAAGAAACAATAAATATTTTTGAAAAACCTAGTACACAACTAGGTTTTTCTCTTTCTTCAAAAAATCTAAAATTTTTTCAAAATAACACCGTCTATATCATTGTGAACACGTGTACAAAAAATATTTATTATTAAACTTAATTATTATCATGAAAAAGACATTATTGATTGCAGGATTAGTAGGAAGTGTTGCATTAGCATCTACATTCGCTTATCAAGGTAACCCTGGAGAAACAAATCCAGATTGTACAGATCTAGAAAGACAAGCTGAAGTTCAAACTATGTTTGAAAACAAAGATTATGAAGCTTTCCAAACTTTATTCGAAGATAAAGGACCAGCTAGAAAAATAACTTCAGAAGAAGATTTCTCAAAATTCGCTGATATGAGAACTGCTTATACAGATGGAGATACTGAAACAGGAGATGCTTTGAAAGCTGAACTAGGTTTTGGAATGAAAGATGGTTCTGGAAAAGGACAAGGTAAGGGACAATGAAAAGGAATGAGAGGTGGTGATTGTGATGGAACTGGTGAAGGTTCTGCTAAAGGATGAAGTAAAGGAAAAGGACAAGGAAGAAACAGATAGTATTAACTAAAAAAGTATAAGTAAAAAAATACTGAAACGCTGACTCATTGATTGTAACAATATAAAATATTAATATATAAGGAGTGTAGTTTTAGTAAATTATTTTTAAGAGAGGATTTTCCTCTCTTTTTTGTTACTTTAAAAACAAATTGATTTTTAATCAAAAAAGACTATACTCTTTGTGATTTATATATATGATTTATATTCTTAAATTTTAATAATCATGAAAAAAACAATTTTTACAGTTATGTTTTATTTTGCATTTGTTTTTGCAATATTTTCTTTTCCAAGCTTTTCTTTTAGTGAAGACAATTCTAATTTGCTAGCTGCAACTTGTTCTTACGAATATGAACCGGTATGTGGAATTAAGAATTATAATGAATGATGAATGGCATGGAAGAATTTCACCAATCAATGCGTATTTGATTTAGATAATCAAGGTTATACTTATCAATATGATGGCGAGTGTAATGATGATAATATTTGTGTATGATTAGGATGACCAGGACCAAATGGAAGTCTAGGACCAAATGATCCAAACAAAGACAATAAGTGTTGTGCTGGACTTACTTTGGTAAATCCTCCTTTAGCTTATGTAAATGGAGTATTGGAATGAGTAGGATATGGAACTATCTGTGCTAAGGTATGAGATGATAAATGTGATTCTAATTATGAGACTTATGGAAATAGTGAAGATTGTAAAACCCTTGAAGCTTGTGATTGAGAAGAATATAATCCAGTATGTGGAGTGAGATATCCAGAAAACGGATGAGTTGTTTGGAGAATTTTCCCTAATAAATGTGAATTAGAAGTTTCAGATGTAGACTATGAATTCAAAAATTATGGAGAATGTTGAGCAGTAACTTGTGTATGATTGTGAGGAGCATGACCAAATGGAAGTCTATGACCAAGTGATCCTAATGCGAATGCAAGATGTTGTGGTTGATTGACTTTGGTAAATCCACCTGCTGCTTATGTAGATGGAAAGGTGATGTGAGTAGGATATGGAACTATCTGTGCTAAGGTATGAGATGATAAATGTGATTCTAGGACTGAAACTTATGGAAATAGTAAAGATTGTGAAGCTCCTGTAGCGTGTGATGGAGATTATGAACCGGTATGTGGATTTACTTATGATGATATAAAAAATAAAATTTGATATAAGGAAAAAACTTATAATAATAGGTGTATTTTAAATCAAAATACAGATGGATATTATTATAAAGAGGATGGAAAATGTGAGCAGAAAGTAGAATGAATCTGTGTAGGATATGGTTTCTTACCTTTGAAAGCAGGATGTTATTATGAGTATAAAGAAAGTTCAGAAGACTGTAAAATTCCAGTATTGGTATGTGTTGAAGATCGTGCTTGTACTAGCAAATACGAACCAGTTTGCGGTATAGATGGAGAAACTTATATTAATGTATGTAATTTAAAATTTGAAAGAGTTAAATTAGATCATAAATGAAAATGTGTAGGATATACTCCTACAAATAACGAGAGATCTGCACTGGAAAAAATAATAACAGCTCTACATAGGATAGCAAAAAATAAATGATATATCTATGTAGATGGAGTATTAAATAACCTAAAGATTAAGATTATGGAAAAAAATAATCTAAGGCATCAATATTATATTATGAGATTGATACAAGGATTTTCTGAAAGATAGATAAATAATTGATAATTATTTAATATTAGTAGGAATAATAGAATATTATATTCCAGAACTTTCAATAGGGGGTTATTTATGAATTATTACTGGGTTTTAGTGTTTACAGTTATGGTCTTTGGTATGGTAATAACATACTTTCTAGGAGGGCAATCTACAAATAGGCATTGGCTTTCTTTTATTAGCTCTGAAATTGATAAAAATTCTTTAGATGCTAAAGAAAACAAGCTTTTCAATGTTAAGCTAAAGTTGACTTTGTATCCTTTAGGGAATAGTAAGGGGATACAAGTTGACTTAGTGAAAGATAGTACAGAAGAAATTGCGTAGAATGTTTTCATTCTACAGGAAGAGTTGGGGGTTTCCCTAGCTCTTTTTTATTTTGGGAAATAAAAAAAACTTTCTTTGCAATATTTTTGAAAAAGCTTCGTATTATATATTTGCATTTCAATATATTTGCACTTTTATATAATATTAATATTATTTATCATGAAAAAATTATTAGACCCTAGAGCTTCTTTCAAAAGAAAAGGATTCACATTATCAATTCTTTTATTAAGTTTAGTATTCACTAGTTTTGCTTCTGCTATTTATAGTCCTAATGATGAAGTAGATTCTAGACTCAGAACTTTAACCCCTACTCTTACATCAGTAGCAGTGCCTACTTTGTATGATGAAACATCAGATGCAGTACCTACTTTGTATAATGAAGAACCAGTAGCTTGTACTATGGATTATACTCCAGTATGTGGAATAGATAAAAAAACTTATGGAAATAAATGTACAGCAGGAAGTGTAGAAATAAATTATGTATGAGAATGTGTGGCCTTTACTCCTACAAAAAAACAGAAGACAACCTTGAATGAAACTATAAAGAAAATTCAAGTTATAATTGAAAAAAAATGAAATTCGTATGTATTAGATGCTCTTTATAAGATGCAAGAAAAAATATCAATAAAAGATAATTTAAAGCATAAGTATTATATTCAAAAACTTCTAACAGAATTTGATAGGTAATAATTATTTGTTATATATAAATATAAACAACAGAATTTTCTGTTGTTTTTTTAGTTTTTTTACATAAAATTCAATTATTAATTGATTTAATAAAAAAAATCAGTAAAAGGACGGAATATTTATTATATAATATAATTTTTTATATGAAAAAAGTCCTAATTACCTTATGAAGAAAATTAAATGATAATATTCTAAAAGAAATGAAATATTTCGATTATAATAAAATATATTATATT
>Ga0208901_1000146_pt1 | contig 48024 bp, 55 predicted proteins | sample AntAceMetag02UKF_FD_184764 | JGI IMG/M metagenome (GOLD analysis project Ga0208901, IMG submission 184764) | Saline lake microbial communities from Ace Lake, Antarctica - Antarctic Ace Lake Metagenome 02UKF (SPAdes) (version 2) | ecosystem: Environmental > Aquatic > Non-marine Saline and...
ATGGATGAAAAAAGGGCAGCGGCCGTGGGAATCCGGGCATTTCTGGCAAAGCCGATCCTCAAGCAGGATATGGCCCGAACCATCAGGCGCGTACTGAATGAGAAAGCATAGGTGTCAGGCTTACACAGCTGACATTTATGCCTATTAACCAAATGGCCCAACAACAAGCTTCACAAGGATTCGAGCCAAAAATCGGCCCTCACCCGTGAGCCAACCCGTTATGCGCAAATAAAAGCTTTTATTCTGTTCAACAGGGGGTTGCTTTGCGAGCAGCAAAAAATATTCAACAGAAAGAAACTGTGGATCTTCTAAACAAATGTTGGATGACTCACGATGGAATGTGGTTTTTTCATTGCCTGCAAGAATTTGGAAAAAAGGGCGATTATAGCCAAATTGAAAGCCAAACAGCTCAGACAGGAAATGTTAGCGGCCGAAGAACTGAGGAGAGAGCAAGAACAGGCCGATCTGTTGGTATTAGTGAACAATTGGCAAACAATCTGTTAAGAGAGCGTCAAGCTGCTGAGTTGCAACCCGGTGGATCTATTTGAAGTGCGCGTCATAGGTGATTACCATGGCAGCCTCCCGGATCGCAACTGCCGCGATCCAGATGTCATTTGTGGGCACCGGGGTACCCGCGCGGCGAAGGTCTGCCACAATTTCCGCATAGTGATAGGTTGTCATATTATCCACATCAAGCAGATGGACAACCGGGACTGTCAAGGAATTCCTGCAATTCCATTTCGTTACGATCGAAATATTTCCCGACTCGGAACCCCGTCCTCAATTCGCGCAGAACAACAGCTGACATTCCAATCCAACGAGCTCTGGAAATGATGTTTTTGGCGCTGAGACTTCCTCTTTTGAAGTGGCTGTAAGCGCATGTGTCTAAGCAGATCTTCATGTCCCCCACAACTCGGGATCGAGTTCCTCAAACAGGGCGGTATTTTTTTCAAATTCCAGCAATTCGTCCTCGGTCCATGTTCCGGCAAGTTTACTGAGACCATTGTCAACGCCTCCTTTCAGGCCCAGCCCAAGGGCCTGGTGCAGCAGATCGAGAACGGTCTGGTTGATGGACTGGCCCTTGAGGCGGCTCTCGGTACCAAGCGCCTGGCCTAATTCACTGGAGACCTTCCTGATGGTTAATTGTTTCATCAAAATCTCCTGAGTTTGTTAGCTTATGCTTTCATATCGTGCATTCTATGCTTTCATATCATGCGTTCTACGCTTTCATTACAAAGATGTCAACAGGAAGCCTTTTTGATCAGCAATTCTCATTATGGGGCACCATGCATTTTCGAATGCTGTGTGAGTGGCATTTTGCCACGATTTTTCGAGGCTATAAGCCTCTCTCACAGGTATATGTTTTCAAAATGAGAATTGCTGCTTTTTGATGGAGGGAATGAGCAGGATTTCAGGATTAAAATTCCTCTTAAATTAGGGAAGAATTTGATTAAAGTTTCTGCCTTTGATATCGAGAATTTATCCAGCTCAAGGTCTGTTACTGTCTTCCGGGACTCGGAGTGTGGTGAAATATGGGCCGCCGTTATCGGCCTGAATGAGTACCAAAACTCTGCTATTCCCTCTTTGAACCATGCGAAAAACGATGCCAGGGCATTTGCTGATTACCTGCGGGAAAACATGAAGTTAGACAGGGATCATCTGTTTGAGCTCTATGATTCCAAAGCGACTGTGAGAAACATGAAATCGGTACTGGGGACAAAATTACGTCGGATGGCAGACAGACCTGAAGATACCGTCTATATCTTCTTTGCCGGTCATGGCGCACCCGAAAAAGATATTGAGAGCAAGGATGGGGACGGGATTACCAAATATATCCTTGCGTATGATTCTGATCCGCAAGATCTTTACTCAACCGCAATGCCTATGGATGAGATTGCCCGAATATTGAGCCGGATCAGAGCCGAACGAATTATTTTCATCGCGGATAGCTGTTACAGCGGTGGCGCCGGCGGCAGGACCATACTTGCGTCGGGAAGACGCGCAAATCTTTCAGATGCGTTTTTGGATCGGATTGCTCAATCTGGGAAAGGAAGAATAATTCTGAGTCCCTGTAATGCCAACGAGGTCAGCCAGGAAGACGATGGACTCAAGCATGGTTATTTCACCTACTATCTCCTGAAAGGTCTCAAAGGCGAAGCGGATCTGGATGGCGATCGTCTCATCGATATAGATGACATATATCGCTATCTGAACAATGGGTACCGGAGCAGACAAAGGGCGCTCAACATCCTGTCAAAAAAGGTCAGGCCGAAGCTCTCGTGATCGTCGGCCGCACCAATTAGAGAATGGGTCCTTGTGGGTTTTTTTCTACATGTTCTTTTCGGTGTTTTCCCTCGTTCCCAAATTCCAGTTCGGGAACGCAATAACAATGGAAGCTCCAGCTTCCAGTGATTCGGACGGTTTGAACCATGCGAAAAGGGGAAGCTGTAGCTTCCCAGCAATGGTGTTCCCAAGCTGGAGCTTGGGAACAAGGGGGAAGACCTCCCTTTTGACGCGCAGTTTTCAACTCTACAAGAACGTCTCGATGACCATGCTCAAGGACGATATCTCAAAGAAGATTCCGGCAAAACATGTCTTCTGAGCAGAAAGCCGTGGAATGGGGAACGTTGCAACTATTCCACTATTTCAGATAGAAACACAGGGTAGATAATGGCGGTGCTTCTGTTGCTTCATTCGCGTTTCATGCCTTTATTTAGGGAGGGCTTAACGTCCCTTTCCCTTTTCTTTGAGCCTCTTTATATTTCACTTAAAAGATGCAATTAGCGGTTAGTGGTTAGTGGTTACTTAGCCGCACAAAATAAGTGACTTACGGCGCAATAGGTTAGCATCAAAAAGTGAGAATCCCAACATGGAAAAAAAATCATTCAAATGCTTGAGATCTTTAAGCTAACGGCTAATAGCTAAAAGCTAATTGCAGCTTTTAGGTTTCAATAAACCTCATCATGGGTTCCTATTGCCAACAGGAGAATGTCATCGGTGTTACACTTTTCCGCCTTCACGAAATCAAATACAATACGCAGGTCGTATCCCGCGCTGCATGCCCATGATCCTGAAAGTTTGCCTTTAAGTTTATGGGTTTCAAGCTGAGGGGCAAATGGATTTGCAACCAAAAGCTTTAAAGTTTCGGCTATATCACTATCCAGGTCCGGCCGTTTCCGCATCCATCTCTTGAACGATCTTAGGAATGCATTACTCCAAACCAGCGTTCTCATTGGGAAGCCTCTCTCATAAAGTCTTCCACTGTGCCCCGTCTGACTTCACCACGGGAATATTCCTCTCTCGATTCCTTCATGGTTTGCGCAAGCTGCTCTCTTCGTTCTTCTGTCAATCGACGTTTGACAATTTCGACAATGGATTCTCTTTGCTTTTCAGGGAAAGATTCTATGATGTCCAACACTTCATCAAAAGTCACAGTTTCCATTGCAGTCTAAACCTCCTATCCTGGATTTCCAGCTCTCGTAGTGGGGGAAGGTACCCTCTGAATTTGCTGAAGATGATCCAAGATTTTATAGTCCTTGTGAAGCGACACAAACACCCACGGCCCTACCCATCAAGTCTTTCTTGTTGTTACCCAACCATGCGAGCGGTTTTTCTTTCCCATTCACATAAAGATATCATATCTAAACAGGTGGAGAAAGCAAGTAAAGAATGGTAATGAATAGGGTGTTGTCTCTATTTCCACACATGTTTTGGGACTTGACATATGGTTCGGGCTGAAAGAAAATAAAGGGGACAGGCCAATCAGTTGCAAAAGGAACGGGGAACCGGCGATAAAGAAAAAGGAGGCGGATTTGAGGCTTGTAGAGCTAAAACGGCAAGCCGAGGCCAAAAGAAGAGCCATGGAGCGCCTGAAAAAGACGCTGAGTGTTTTTATATCTGAGTATTTAAAGATGACCCTTTTCCCCCAATGTAGGTCTGACATCTATGCCTTTTCAAGGCCGGTACCCTCCCCCCCCGGAAAGGCAAAATTGGATTACCCACTTGCCGCCACATAATCTCGGAGGGCATTGTTTATTTTCGTCTGCCATCCCTTACCCTGGGCTTTAAAGAAATCCAACACATCGGCATCAAGTCGGACAGTGGTTGATTTTTTCGGATTCGCCGCTCTTGGCCGTCCACCAGCTCTTTTGATACCTTCCCGCATCTCCTTTTTACTTAAAGGACGGTCATTTTCATCTTTTCCGTTCCAAACAAAATCTCCTTCCTTGGGTGGAACTGCGGTTGCAGCGAGAATTTCATCTTTCTGTTTACTCAAATTCATTTTTAAGCCATTCATGGTATACCGCCCTTTCATCCCGGCTGGCCCGTCGAAAACTGATAACACGTTCATTGCCTTCAACATGGACAACGGTCAAAACAGCAAGGCGGTCAAAATACATAGGCAAAGGACTGAATGCGTTGCTCATTGTTGCGCACGGTTTTTACATCAAGACGAAACGGGCTCTTAAGCACTTGTCCTGCGTTGTTAAAGTCCAAGCCGTGTTTTGTCAAGTTTTTAATGCGTTTCAACTCGTCCCATTTCATGGAAGTTATTGTAGTAACAAAAACCGCAATTGTCAAACAATCTTAGAGTGTAAAGAGGCCTGACTGACGAAAGTTATTGCGTCCACGACCCTTATTGAAATCAGTCAATAATCAGGGATTTATGTGTGAAAATAAGGTTCAAAAGCCATAGGTTTCAGGTGTTGGGTGTCAGACAGGTATGAATTGAGAGAATCGCTTCATTCCTGAATCCTGTCGAAGATCCAGCCCGGCGGGGAACACTGACACCTGTCACTCAATTACATCTGAAGGGATATCAGATTCAGACCATCGCGAAAAAGATAGAGAGCCAATACACACAATACGAATCCGAGAAATCGCATGGTGTAGACGTATTTCTTTCCTGCAAGAAACCCTCTATACCTTCCCACCAGGGCAGCAAGCAGAATTTTCGATCCCACAAGACAAATATAAAAACCGGCAATAAACGCCACAGGGAAAAATGTATTCACACTCATGGCCCTTGTGACAATCGGTGCGCCCACGCTGAACCAGAAAAGATACGGGTGAGGACTCAGGAGATTTACAACAATGCCTTTTATCAAGGATCTTGATTTGACGTTTTGCAAGTCTAGTTCTACACCTTTTGTGCGCAGGCATTGGACTCCGAGGAAAACCACAAAAAAACCGCCCAGGATTGAAAATACGCCAAGGATAGGCTGAAAACGGGACAGTTGTGTAGACAAAAGCAACGTGAGAAGAATAATTGGAATGTCGGTGATGATTGGAGCAATGGCGACTTTCACACCTGATTTTATGTCGCCTTGGAGGGTCTCAGAAATGACAAGCGTCAGAAGCGGTCCCGGGGAAAAGCCCGCTGCCAGACCCAGAATAATGCCTGTAACCAAAAAATCAAACATGAAAGGGGAACCTGACTTTCTCCTTAAAAAACCAGCACCACCTTTTGCTCAAGAAGTACATCAGTCCAAATCCAGCACAGCCTTGCATTGATTGCATCTTTGAACGCCCCTGAAAACTCTGTGGCCGCATTCAGGGCAGATATAGCGTGTTTCTTCATCCTCGATCCAGCGCTCCGTACCGACCTCCCGCCAGTAGGGAATGGCCCGTAAAATGACCTTTTTGCCTACAGTCATGGGGAATTCTTGAATGTGCTTGCAGGGGAATTCATCACATTGCTGACATCCGGTAAACCCCTTTTCGTTTACACAGTCTCGAATTGCACATTGCTGACAATGTAAAAAGCGTTCGTCAGACAGACATCCTTTACATTGAATGTCGTTCACCGAAAGGTTCTCACTATTGGGCAGAACTCCCTTCCCTTCCGACTTGCCCTGATAGAGCTTCACCAGAAGCTTTTTGAATTTAAGATTGTTATCGCGATCTGCCATATAGATAGCACAAACACCGCAATAAAGGCCGCAGGGTGAAACGAAGTCTGGGTTAATTTCCATAGGTACGGCCTCCAAACCTATTAATTTATGGATGGAAATTCCCTAATCCCCTTCTTCTGATAACCCACAAGGCAGAACCGGCCATAAATAGACAAAGGATAAATAGACCACGCCCTGATACAGCAGGCACAGGCACAGGCGGCGGTGCCTTTACAAGAGCAAAAGGCAGGCCTTTCAGGGAATCAAGATCAGGTGTTGTCGTACTATTGACAGTAATCACGATGCAGCCGTTGGCATATGCCTGAGAGGAGAATGGTTTCCATCCTGATCCACTGCAATAGTATATCTTATCACCCGATTCAACCGGGCAGAACTTTACCTTGACCTCTGTAATATCAGCTACACTGTTTAGGTGTACATCCCAGTATCCATCTGCAGTTGCCATAACATTCGAACAGACATTTCCCGCATATTCTGCAGTGGTAAGATAATAGATCGCCCCAGGATTGGAACTCTCGACCTGCACTTCTGCAATTCCTCCTACGGTATCGTTCGTACTCCCGGAACCTGCAATTCCAACCGTCTTGCTTTCTTTTACCCCGGGGACTCCTGCAGGCTCAAAAAACAAGGCGACAGCATCTTGCACAGAGTAGACGCGTGTTATAATAGTTGCCACAAGTATTTCGGCGCTGAGCTCTGAAGTCAATGTAGCCGTAGCCACACCATTGACCGTTGGTTTAGTAATCGAGAGAGATGCGAATGAACCGTAGTCCGTGGTAAAAGTCACCACTGTACCGTCCGCAACAGGATTGCCGTTTCCATCGGTCACCGTTGCGCTTATGATGGCGGTGGATACGCCGTCTGCAGTGATATTCAGTTTATCAGTATCCGCAGCAATCGTTGGTTCGGCAAGTCGAACCAATTCCCAACCACCACGGGGAACCACTTGCGGGTCAGCGAGCAGGTTGGCAACATTGGCCGTTCCTAAATAAAGGCCATCATCCACGAGCATATTGCGGATTCCATAGGCGGCATTGTTACCCAGACCATTCAGGCTTTGCGGAAGGGCATACGCGTCTGATCCGGGAAAACGCCACAGATCCGCGCCCAGGAACATTTCAAGAATTGACTGTCCCATATAAACCCCGGACTCATCTTCAAGAAAGCCCGCAACAAAGTCCAGTATCTGTTGCTGACAATCTTCACAATCTTCCAAATAAGGCTTGATCAACATTTTTACGACATCATATGCCATATAACTCCAGTCCATTGTACCCACATAGAGCTGATTGCTATATGTCGCCATAGTCCAGGTATAGGCGTTAAAGATATTACCGAAGCCCGGGAGCCCGTAGAGTACCGGGCCAGTCTTATTGGGTTGCAAACTCCATCCCGTACCCGGTGAATAGGCCGGCAGAAAATCGTAACCATTGACCACCTCAATAGTAGGATTGAGAGGGTTGCTATCAAAATCCTTTGCGCGAAAGATACTGATATTACGCCAGCTTCCGAGGAATGCCATTATGATGTCAATGGGGTCCGAAGGGTTATAAACCATCATGTGGGTCAAAAAAGAGACCAGCGGAAAATTGATGGTCCCCCAATAGACATATCCATCGAAAGAGGTCACAGCACCCATAAAATAGGCTTTGGCCAAAACAGGGTCAGGCTCATAGTCCTCAGCTCCCCATATTCTTGTCCAACTGTTGAGATCTGCCTTGGTAAGACCTCCAACCGGAACCACCGGACTCACATAAATCCCTGACGTACCAGAATCCATAGGCTGAGCCCAGGTCGTCACAAATATGCGTCCATCTTGATAGGCCAACTCCGCACCTTCCGCGTCGAGTAACCCAACCTCCTCAAATTGCAGGATTTCATCTATATTGGTGGAGTCAGGATTACCCGTCCACTTCAGAACCCCACCCGTGCCATCCTTATATCTAACTGCAGTATACAGATAATCCCCTACAACAAGCCATTTCCGAACATCCACATAATTTAAAAACACTTTTGACCCTACATAGTCTCCGGTGTCAGCTCGAAATACAAAAAAATTACAGCCTGCATGTTCAGAAAGTCCGGAATAGCTCGCGATCAGATTGGGGCCTCCCATAATCACCGTATTGCCGATAATTCCGGAAGCTCTGATGCCAACAGTATCCTTAATCAAATCATCATCCGGAGTCTTGTCTGTCCTTGTATTGTTCTGCGTATTATACACATACATCTTGGGAGGTCTCCAATCGCCCAAGGCCGCCGGAAGTTTATCAAGATTCGGATTCGGCGGTATAAATTTATTTCGAAAATCACTGAAACCGAACTCACATACGAAAGATTCCGTCTCCAGAGCAAATTCTGGAAACTGTATTACCTGCTGGATCTCGTCCAGATAGGTTCCAACCACGGTGCAAAACTGATTTGCACTGGTACCAAACCAGATATCAGATCCGCTTTTCGCCATGCTGAAGAGGTATTCCTGATCCACTTTCGGTTGCCCTTCATTGCACGGAAGATCAGGGTAAGGTTTTCCCACTCCATTAAAACATGCATCCTTCTCAGCTCTCGATAGGATCTTCTTCGAAAGGGGGGTCACGGCGCCGTCATTTTTCGGAACGTGCTTATCAAAGATATTGTGCCAGAATTGCTCTAATTCTTTTTGTGTCATATCAGCGGCATAAACCATAGAAGATATAATCAAAAGCAAAGAGACCAACAGGCCGATAATACCAGATCTTTTCATCGCTCATTCCTCCAAAAAATAAGATAGTTGTAATTTAAACTACCAAGCATGATTATTCAAAGCTTAGATCTAACATCGTCGATTTGTCCATTATCGTGCATGAAAGTACAATAAAATAAAAAAAAGCACAAGAGGGTTTTTGAAAAGAAAAATCGTTCTTTGCCTGTAATTCAAAACAAATGTCTATTTGGGCATCCTTCATCCATAAGTTTACACTTTTCCCGGAAATGGGGTATGTTTTCTGGTTGAAAATCGGACGTCGAATCTGAAAATCGGATGCTGAAACTGGAAATTCGAAACTGGAAATTGGATAACACACCAAAATTAATGTGTTTTTTTCTAATTTCCAATTTCCAGTTTCCAATTTCTCTGCGAAAACGCGAAATCACGAAAGTGTAAACTACTTTTTGGCTTAAATGAAGGATGCCTCTATTTGCGTTCTTTTTTGTAAATAACCAATCGCCGATGAAATAAAACTCCGGGAACCTCATAAGAAATGGATTCCTGCACCGAGAGACTATATTTCCCGTCCTCGCCTACGAACCTTTCATAGTCGTATTGTCCGCTGCTTCCCTGAAAGGTAAAAAGCAACCCTTCCATTGTGAGATGTTCAGCGCAACAGGAAAGGATTTGTGCATCAAGGAAAAGGCCCCTTGAAATGACGGTATCATACCTTTTCCCCGACGCAGCACTGTCCAGATCTTCAAGACGCCCCCTAAACACTTCAATCCCTTCTAAACCCGTCAAACGGATGACCTGTCTAAGAAAGTTTGTCCTTTTCAAGATCGGTTCTACGAGATGAAAAAAGAGGCCTGAAGAACATATTTTAAGCGGAATTGAAGGAAATCCAGCTCCCGACCCCACATCAAGGACCATCCCTTCCACAGGAAGATACGGGATGGGCAGGAGCGAGTCCAGCAGGAGCTCATTCACAATTCTCAATCGCGATCGAAGACCGGTAAGATTGATTTTACGGTTCCATTTTTCCAATTCGTCAAGGTACATTTCCAGACGACCAAGTTGAACGGGGGACAACGCTATCCCCGGGTTAGACGGCCACAACTCAATACATCTTTCTAATAGAAGGGTTTGATTAATCGGAGCCACGATTTTCCTCTTGCTTTAAAGAACTACCCGCCGCTTGATAATTCTGAGCGCTTCCTCAGGCGTGTCTACAATGTTGAAAATATCGAGATCTGACTCTGAAATGGTGCCTTCTTCAACCATCGCTTCTTTCGCCCAGTCTACCAGCCCTCTCCAGAATTTGGAGCCTACAAGGATAACAGGAAAATGCCGGATTCTTTTTGTTTGAATCAGCGTCAAAGCTTCGAAGAGTTCATCAAGCGTCCCGAATCCTCCCGGCATAATTACATAGGCCACGGAATATTTTACAAACATTACTTTTCTAATGAAAAAATAGTTGAAATCCAACTGGATATTGGCATATTTGTTCGGGGCCTGTTCATTCGGGAGATGGATGTGCAAGCCCACGGACTTACCATTTGCCTCGGTTGCCCCTAAATTTGCCGCTTCCATGACCCCGGGGCCCCCGCCTGAAATAACGTTAAACCCGTTTTCGACCAGCATTTTGGATAATTTGACAGTGTTTTTATATACGCTACTACTGGGTTTCGTCCTCGCTGAGCCAAAAACACTCACTGCAGGAAAAGCTTCGGGCATCACTTCAAACCCTTTCACAAATTCGGCTATAATCTGGAACATTCTCCAGGATTCTTTCAGATTAAGGTCATCAACAAGGTACTGATTTTCGATCATAATAAAGCTCCTTTTTCTACATGATTTTGCTGGTCCCAGAAATTCCAAAAGAACGAATTTTCTGAAACTATTTTGTTATTTTCAAAAACCGATTGATTTTTACGATGTTTTCCTTTAGCTTCTCAAAGATAAATAGCTTCATCATAGAGAACCACTCGAAAGGTGTCAAGAAAGAGAGGACAGGTGAGCAATTCGCTCCGGATTGTTCTCCATACCAATAGGCCGCTTAACGAGAATTGAGATTCAGGAATTCACCTATTTCACAAGGAGGATATTTTATGGATCGTGTAGCGAGAGTCACGGAGATCATTGGTGCATCCAATAAAAGCTTTGACGACGCAATCAAAGTGGGTTTTGAGAGAGCCAGTCGAACATTAAGAAATATTACGGGGCTAAGGGTTCTTGAGCAAAGAGTAGCCGTTGAAGACCACAAACTGACGGAATACCGTGTCAGGATGGAAGTTATTTTTCTTCTTGAAACCTGATAGATGAAGAGTAGTCCTTAACGATATTTCAGATTGCAGAGGATATGAAATGGGAACGAATAAAGAGCAGGATGGGAAGCATGACGCGTACGAAGACTTCCTGACCGATATCAGCGGCCAGTTTGGAGGCAGAGACGAAGAAAAGGAGTTTCTGGACAACATCAGTTCCGAATCCCCCCAAGAAGACATACGGGTGAACGTTGGCTTGCGTCTCAAAACGGTGAGAAAAGATCGCAAGCTCAGCCTCACCGATGTGGCCCAGAGAACGGATCTTTCTGTTTCCCTGTTGAAAGATATTGAAGATGGGGAACTTACGCCTCCCCTGGGAACCGTCATTAAACTGGCAAAGGCCCTTGACCTGAAGATGGGATATTTTATATCGGGAGAGGATAATCTACCCCATACCATCGTGCGAAAACATGACCGCAAAGTAATTTCCAGGTACAATTCTCAGAAGGGGAAACATTACGGTTATGGCTACGAATCCCTCGCGCCGCGGAAAAAAGACCGACATATGGAACCGTTCCTGGTAACCTTGGCTCCTTCTGAAACAGAGGAAGAGAGATCCGCACATGATGGTCAGGAGTTTATCTTCGTTCTGGAAGGCAAAATGCAAGTTCGCCTTGGAAACGAGATACATATCCTGGAACCCGGAGATTCTATCTATTATGATTCAACGGTTCCTCATCTGGTTAAATGCGGCGGCGAGAAAGAAACCAGGATACTGGCTGTTCTTTATTCTGAAAAATAAAATCCTGATGGAAGAGGATGGTATGATTGCATTTGACTTAGAGTGTTCCCAGGGACACATCTTCGAAGGTTGGTTTGACAGCCTCGAATCCTTTGAGGAACAAAACATGAAGGGGCTGGTTTCCTGCCCGTCCTGTGATGATTTGAACATAAGAAAGGTACTGTCTCCCGTTGCGGTGAAGAGATCTCACCCTGCCCCGGCAGCGAGCCAGGAGGAAATCGACTACCATAAGCTTGCTAAAGAAGTGGTGGAATACGTAAAAAATAATTCCGAAGATGTTGGCACTAAATTTGCTTCAGAAGCCCTGAAAATTCACTATGGGGTTGCTGATAGAAGAAGTATCAGGGGTTCAGCCACTGAAGAAGAAGAAAAAACTCTCAAAAAAGAAGGGATTGATTTCCTGAAGGTACCTTTTCCGGTTTCCGATACCGAAAAGAAGAATTGACATCTCACAGAAGGAGAAAAAGTGCATGGGTAAAATCCAGAAAGCCATTATCAGTGTTACTGATAAAGAAGGAATCGTCGCTTTTGGCAAGTCCCTTTCAGATATGGGCGTTGATATCCTTTCCACAGGCGGAACCGCAAAGGTTCTAAGAGACGGAGGAGTTTCCGTAACCGACATTTCAGAGTACACCGGCTTTCCGGAAATGATGGACGGTCGCGTTAAAACCCTTCACCCCAAAGTCCATGGTGGTCTTCTCGGCCTTCGCGATAATCCCGAACATGTAAATATGATGAAGACACACGGCATAACACCAATCGATATGGTAGTGGTCAATCTGTACCAGTTTGAAAAAACAGTGTCGAAAGAGGGCGTAACATTGGAGGAGGCCATTGAGAATATCGATATCGGGGGGCCATCCATGCTGCGTTCATCAGCTAAGAATTTCAGGGATGTAACGGTCGTGGTAGATCCTGCCGATTATGCCGTTGTTTTACAGGAAATGAAAACAAACGAGGGAGAAACCACTCTGGAAACTCGGTTCGCGCTGGCCCGGAAGGTATTTCGGCTAACCCATGAATACGACGGGGCGATCACCCGGTACCTTGATAGGACAACATTGTGAGCGAAAGACTTAGAGCTCGTTATCGGACCTTAAGATAGCTTGTCTCTTGTTACTTAGAAGATTTTTTCCCACTGGAAGAAAGCCCTTCCTGTTTTTTTTGTTTATCTTGGCACGGCATGTTCTTGTGAACGTGCCGTGCTTTTTTTTTGCAGTAAATGGCTTGAAAAGTCCGACAACTCCCTGAACCGTCTAAGTTGCTCTCCTCTGGAAAGGATGCGTAGCAGCAAGTAAGATCACAAAATTCCATCTCTGCCTGTTACTCCTTTAAGGTTAAAAACACCAGTCTGTACAGTAACAAGGCCTGTACTCTTTGTTTTCCGCGCCTCTGTGGCGATTTTCATCCGTTCTCAATCCGATCCTTGATGGCCGTATAAACATCGCGGGTAATACTTTCTGAAATATCTTTCATGGCCAAGCTCATGGCTCCTGCCAGACCCGTCGGATTATTCTGACTGCACCTTTTCAAGCTCCTGAATGTTTTTTGAAAAAGCACGTTCCTTGTACTATCCGGATCGGCGCTATCCATTACCGTAACCGTTAAAGCCAGTGCAGCCATCCAGTGTTCCCCCTCATCCAATTCGAAAAACTGATCCACCGCCCCTTCCAGTACATAGGAAGATGGGAAACGACTATTCGATGAAAGAACGGCCTTGAAAACACCTGCACCGGTGACATCCCGCCTCAAAAAATGGGTGACCATGGCCCCCGGATTGGCTCGCCATTTGTAGTAAAAATACTCATCTCTCTTAAAGGAATCGTCACGATATATAATACGAGAGGTATTGTAAAGGGGCGCTACACTGAAGGGGTCCACTTTGATCACAACGGGTAATCGAACAAGATCCAGGATATCAGGGGAATCGTATTCTAAGGTGAAATAATTTATCTTGGCCGCCGACTTTTTCAAATCAACGCATCCATAAGGCAACAAAAGCAAAGGGAGCAGCAACCAGACAATTTTACCGTTTACACCCATCGGAACCTCCAAAGTTTCGTGTTTTTTATCTTTCGCGCCTTTGCGTGAGACCTTTTTCACTCAGGTTGGTTATTCCACTACCGGTTCCACATTTCTCGGAGCGGGGGGAACGCCTAACAAGAGTTGAGATGGCTGATCAGCAAGGGTTTCCATCAATCGGGCCATATTGTCGGTGGCCTTTTCAATATTCCCGGCACTGACAGAGAGTTGGCGCGTCAGATCGGAAACAGAGTCATTTGACGTTTTCATGAGAAGAGAACCATCCTTGAGCATAGCGTTTGCATTGTCTAATACCGTGCCAAGCTTCTCCACATTTATTTTTAGAGCTTCCCGGTTTTCCACAATAATCCCTTCCACCCCGGAAAGACTTTTGTCAAGGCTGCCCATGCTTTTTTCAGCTCTGCCGATCAGACGGTTTAGGGCGCCGGCTGCCCCCTCCACAGACGCAATCGTTTTCTCCCATTTTTCAGAGTTTAGGATTTTTTTTGCACCTTGAAGGGAAGATCGAAGGTCGGTTGAAATCCCTTTGATATTCGCATCAGTTATCGCCACATTCACATTATCGAGGGTGAGTTTTAATTTGTCCGAAATTCCTGCAAGATCCAGGGAACCAACTTTCGTCAAAACGTCAGAAATTCCTTGCAGAAGCGCCGCTATATCCGATGGTTTCGTAGCAACAATCGGGTATTCACTCGGAAAATCAATACGCGGGGACAAATCCCTTTCCCCCTCTATCTTGCGATCTAACTCCACAAACATACTTCCTGTAATCCCAACATCTTTCAGCTGGGAAACAATGCTATTATCGAGTTCCTGTCCGGACTTGATCTTCATTACCACTTCTATCAACTTTGAATCGGGGGCGACTCCTATACTGTCCACTCTCCCCACGGAGACTCCTCTGTACTTGACGGGGGAATCTTTGCTCAACCCCTGGACAGACTCGTCAAAATAACTGACATAATAGAGTCCTCGCTGAAAATGTCGTGACATACCTAACCATACAATCGCAATGATTCCAATAACTACGCCGCTCGTTACGAAAAGACCCACCGCAAATTTGGTTTTTGGTGAGGCCATTAGTTCATTTTCTCCTGTTCGGATTCCGATTCATCAACCTTACGGTTGAAGAAATCCTTTACGAAACGATTCTGGCTGTGATCACGCAGGTATGCAGGGTCTCCCTCCGCAATAATTCCTTTGGATTTCTTATCTAACATAATTACCCGTTTTGCTATGGAAAAAATGCTTTGTAGTTCATGGGAAACAATCACCATAGTTGTTCCCAGGGTCCTGTTTAAATGCATGATGAGATGGTCAATCTCAGCCGAAGTTATGGGATCCAATCCCGCAGATGGTTCATCAAAAAAAAGGATCTTAGGGTTGAGCGCCATGGCTCTTGCAAGTCCAGCCCTTTTCTTCATTCCCCCGCTCAGTTCCGATGGGAGGTGATTGCCGTACCCTTCCAGATTGACAAGGCCAAGTTTCATTTCAACGAGGGTATCCACGGAGCTTTTTGACAGGGACGTATATTCCTTAACGGGCAGGGCCACGTTTTCTGCAATGGTCATGGAACCGAAAAGAGCCCCACTCTGGTAAAGAACCCCGACTTTCTTCAATACAGTCTGCAGTTTTTTTTCATCATACCTGGAGACTTCATGTCCATCAATACGAATCTGACCCGATCGGGGCTGAATCAAACCGATGATCGATTTCATCAAGGTGCTTTTTCCGCAACCACTCCCTCCGAGAATCACAAAAATTTCTCCTTCAAACACATCAAAGGAAATATTGTTAAGGACAACGGTATCACCGTAATTCACCTGAAGATCCCTGACCTTGATAATGGGGTTCCTTTCCATTCGACTTAGTCCCAATACCTTAGAATCACAGAAAACATTGAATCAGTAAAAATAATAAAAAAAAGACTGGTCACCACTGCTGATGTCGTCGCCTCGCCGACGGATGCCGCCCCACCCCTTACCTGGAAACCTCGCAGGCATCCTATCGCGGCAACAAGGGCGGCAAATACACCGCCTTTCAATACTCCCCAGAAAACATCGAAAAGCTCGAGAGTTTTGATTGTCTGGTCAATATAGGCACCCGCGGTCAGGTCGAGCATAAAGACACCCACCAGCATGCCTCCAACGATGGCAAAAATATCTGAAAAGAGGATAAGGATAGGCACCATGATAACGGCAGCCAGCATCTTGGGTACGACCAGAAAGCGCACAGGATCAAATCCCATGGTAAATAGAGCATCTACTTCTTCCGATATTTTCATGGTCCCAATCTCGGCGGCAAAAGAGGAACCGGACCTGCCGGCTACGATGATTGCGGTCATGATGGGACCAAGTTCCCGGGTCATGGCAAGGCTCACAAGGGAAGCCACATAGATATTTGCACCAAATTGCTGAAGCTGAACAGACGACATGAAAGCCATGATGAGACCCAGCAGAAAACTGATCAGAGCCACAATAGGAAGTCCGTCCACACCAACCCGTTGCATATAAAGCAGGGTGTCATCGATTCGAATTCGCCGCGGATTGAGGAATGCCTGTCCCATGGCAAGAAATACCGATCCGACAAAAGAAATGGCATCTTTGAGATCTGAAATATATCGAAGCGCAGCATCGCCGATGCGAAGAAAAGCACCTTGGCGCGGTGCCTTTGAAAAGGGGCGCTTCCTGCCTAAAGAATCAAACTTGAGGAGAGAAAGGGTCTGTTGGAAAGTTGTGCTGACATTTTGAAGGGCAAACGTGCCATTCTCTGCAGAAACAATTTTTTTGAGCTCCACGAGGATCAAAACCCCAAATTCATCAAGATAACTCACCTGCGAAAGGTCCACGGCAATGGATTGAGGCGGGTCTTTTTTCAGGACAGCCGTAAGATCACGGATTACTTTTCCGGCGACGCTGGAATCCATGTTCCCTGAAAAAAGAACGGTTACCTCCCCGTCCCGGCCTCTGGAAACCTCATACATGCGCTCATCTACGGGCAAATTCTTGCCATTCCTCATCGTTCAAATTGAAACTTCTTCAAATCGCTCTCTTCTACATTGTACTGTTCTTTGAGCTTATCCATATCTATTTTAAAAAGAAGCCAGCCTAACAATTTCCCACCGTCGTTTCTCAATTCAAAAGCCATCTCCGTGTCTTTTTGCCCCATGGGGTGCCCTTGTTTTGCCCGATACAATGTCAACACGGCATAAGGAGAATCCCCATTTTTATCGAAGTTAATTCCGCTATAACTGGCGCCGAGACTCTCTTCCACAGAAACCGCAGAATTCATAGAAACGGCTTCGAACACCTTTTTTTCCTTATCGAGCAGGATAATTTCTTTATAGGGCGCCTGTATCCCTTTCTGCATATCCACACACCCCGTCAGGATTTCCAAAGCCCCTTTTCTGTCCTCCGTTTCGAGGGGGGATATGAGTGACGATTTCAAGATGTGGTAATCCACCGCCACCCTGTCTCTAAATCCCACCTTCTGAGCATCCATAGCCTTGAACCCTTTCGAAAGGTGCGGATATCCCCAGAACAAGCCGGAGAACAAAATCCCCAAGGCAATCAGCAAAGGAATAAACCATTTTTTTATGCGACGATATTTCTTTTCCATGGACAGGATCTTCGTGACATCCCGTCCAAGAGACAGAATCCCCTGAAAATTCTGCTGTGCGTCATACATGACCGTTGTGCTGGTAGAAATCTGGCGCAGGCCTTCCGTAGGATGTTTAACGCTCAGGACTTTTTCCGTCACGGACAATTTTGAGACCACATCTTGGATGAACTCTCTATATTGGGAAGGGTTTTCGTAGATATCTTCAGAGGGCTGTAGATACATGGCATCTCCTTCCCTTCCATAAAGCCTTTCCGCATTTCTGTTCCAGGACAGGATCTTTCCTTCTTCATCTGTAATCATTACAGCATCAGGCAACTGATCACAGATTTCCTTCATTCCAAAAACAATCTGGCTTGTCTCTTTCAAGCGTTGTGCAAGAAACCGGGCAAGGACTTTCACCACTTCAGGGAATTCATTGAAAAAGCGGGGGATTTCATCCTTCGGAATACGTATCGTTTTCACTGAGCTTACGGCCTTTATTGTAGCGCTGCGTTTCTCTCCAAGGAGAAATGACATTTCGCCAAATACCGACCCTTTTTCATCTATAACCGTGATCTTTCGCCGACCTTTGAGTACGTCGAGAGTCCCTGACAAAAGAATATAGAGATCCTGGGAATCATCGCTTTCCAGAAAAAGGGTCTGCCCTTCTTCATATTCTGCCAGATACTTCTTCAGATTCGGATTGTTCAAGATATATTCTAACATGGTTCCCGAAGATATTTAAAAGTTGAAATGATTTGAATTCGACTGAAGGCTGTGCAGGAGCATAGGTTAACAAACATCGGGAAGATATTCCCTTTAGGAACAAATCCAAAACATCTTGACATTCGTTCCCTTTTTTTATATTCAATTTCATTTTTTGGCAACCTTTCAATTCATTGAATGGTAAATAATTCTGCTTTCCAGACAATCGACTGAAAACGGGTTCCGTTCATTGTCTCAAAAACCTGGTATTTGCGATAGATAAACCCCATTGGAGAACCATGGAACAGATAAAATCTTTCAGTTATGAATCCGCTCCCATTAAAAACGGTTACACAGACCAGATTCTTCGCGTAGATCTTGGATCATTGGACATATCGATTTCAGAGCTTTCCCCTGACTTCAAAAATAAGTATGTCGGTGGTAGAGGGTACGCTCTCAAATTAATCTGGGATGAAGCCACCGGAGACACCCACTATGACAGCCCAGAAAATGTACTTGTCATGGCTAGCGGCCCACTCGGTAACGAACCAAGATTTCCCGGGAGTGGAAAATTCATCGTCGGGACCATTTCTCCTCTGACGGATACTTTTGTTGACTCGAATATCGGTGGACATTTCGCACCCCTCCTGAAAGTAGCAGGTTTTGATGCTCTGGCTGTCACAGGGATTTCCGAAAAAGAAGTCGTTCTCGTTGTGGATGCCGACAGCAAAAAAGTCGAGATCATCGAGGCGCCTGTTTTTGATGCCGATTCCAATGAAGGCGCTCTTTCCTATGCCGAAGCCCTTTTGAAAGCGCTCAACGATGGAGAACTCAGCGAAAACCTGGCAGCCGTGAGTGCGGGGATCGGGGCAGTCAATACGCGATTTGGCATCATCAACAGCCTTTTCTACGACAAACGCCGGAACAGGCTTCGTTCCAAACAGGCAGGGCGCGGAGGGACAGGAACCGTCATGCGCCATAAAGGGCTGAAAGCGGTTGTTGTCCTTTGCGGGAATGCCAAAATCGGTGACAACCACCCTGCTGATGAAGAAGGCGTAAAGAAAGCCGGGGCGGATCTGAAAAAGGTCGTGAGCCAGTCAGATCCTAAACAACTGCGCCTGAAGAGTTGGGGAACCCCCGTGCTGGTTGAATTTATGGACAAATACCATATCCTTCCTGTAAACAACTACCAGTACGGCCAGCACCCTGATGCCAAAGATGTCTTTGCTGAAATATTCCTCGAACGCTATTTTACGGAAAAGGTACCGGATGGTTGCTATAAAGGCTGTAACCTGGCCTGTGCTAAAGGAGCAGAACGGATTACCCTCCAATACGGGCCCCGTGCTGGAGCCACTGTCGGTATTGATGGCCCGGAATATGAGACAGCTGGAGCCGTAACGTGTATGGGGATCTTTGATCCCCAGTTCATCATGGAATATAACTGGTATTGTGATGAATATGGATTAGATACCATTTCCATGGGAGTTACGACTTCTTTTCTTATGGAATGCTTCCAGAGAGGCTTCCTGACGAAAGAAGACGTGGGGTACGATCTCCTTTGGGGGGATAAGAACGGGGCGATTAAACTCCTCACTGAAACTGTCTATGCCACGGATTTAGGGAAAATCTGTTCCCAAGGAGTCCAGCGTGCAAAACAGTGGGTAGCAGAAACCTATGCTGCAAGAACAGGCGCCTCTCTCGATGATGGTATCGCTCAGCTGAACAAGTTTGCCATGGAGACGAAGGGGCTTGAGTTCTCCATGTATATTTCAAAGGAATCTCTGGCTCAGCAAGGGGGGTATGGTTTTGCTCTCAAAGGCCCCCAGCATGACGAAGCCTGGCTTATATTCATCGACCAGGTGCACAAAGAGATTCCCACATTCCAGATGAAAGCCGAAGCACTTAAATGGTTTCCCCTGATCAGGACATGGTTTAATGCGGTAGGTCTCTGTAAACTACCCTGGATTGATGTTCGACATCCGGCTGCGGCAGAAACGGAAAACCCTGCGCAGAATCGACCGACTCTGGAGTATTACGTGCGCTATTTTAATGCCACCACAGGCAGCAATAAAACCCTGGAAGGTATCCTGGAAGACTCTGAAAGGCTCCACCTTCTGCAGAAGCTCATCAACCTCCGACACGGTAAAGGGACGAGGGAGAGCGACAGGATACCGGTTAGAGCAATGGCTCCGGCCTTTTTGAATGAATATGAAGCCAGAAACGAATATTATGATGAGTGGGTCAAAGAACATGCCAATGGCAGGAAAATTCCAGAAGATCAGGAAGCCAGGCATGCTCTTCTCGTCGAACTACGGCAGGAAGCCTATGAGAAGTTGTGTGATGTGGTGTACGAAGCAAAAGGGTACACAAATAATAGCATTCCCCTCTTTGAGACAGTAGAAGAAATGGGTCTGCTGGATAAACAGGCAAACGCGCTTCTCAAATCCTTCGGTGTTGAAAAAAGGCTATTAGCCAATTAATAAGGAAATCTATGGAAGAATTCATCTCCGTGCAGTTCTGTGGGTCACAGCGAGCCGTAACCCGCACAAATAACGTGGTTCTACCGCTTACAGGAGAAGATCAAGTAAAAGACATTCTCAACCGGATCAATCACTCTTTTCCCGATCTTACACTGGATGAAAGAGACATTACGGTCAGTGTGAACAACGAAATGTCGAACCTTCATCACACCCTCAACGCCAACGACACGATAGCTTTTTTGCCCCATATAGGAGGAGGTTGACGGGCTTGGTCCTAACGTCGGCCATTAGAGTTGTTTTCTTACTCATAATCTTAATCGTAATCATAATCGAAGAGCCCTGGAATAGGTTAAAAGGAGTATGATTATGATTAGGATTAGGAACTGTCGAACGTACTCTTGGATGATCTTATCAAGTGGGCGAAGTTAGAACCAAGCCCGGGTTGATTATGGCCTCCACAAAGGGAAACAAACGACAAAGGTAGTCATATTTTCCACGCATCTGATTTCGATTTTTCCATTCAATAATCTCATGATCCGTTGGGTAATATACAGGCCGCGTCCCTCCCCCTCTCCCTCTAGAAGTTTCATGGAGTCTTCGTCGGAAATGGATCCCGTATTACTGATCTCCGCACAAGCCCATTTTCCATGTTCATAAGTGCATATCGATATGACGCCTCCCAAAAGCGGTACGGCCTTCGTGGCATTATTTAAAAGATTGTCAAAAACCCTTTCCAGCTGTACTGGGTGACACTTCACCTTCAAGCCGTTATGGAAAGGCCCTTCCTTCAGTTCAATATTCTGACGCAGCTCTTCTTTTATGACCTCTCGGTTAATAATAAATCGTCTTTTCAAGACCTCTGCAAAATCTACAGCCTGTTTCTCTCCAACGTGGTAGAGGCTCATAGCCAGTTCCTGCAGACGACTGGTTTCTTCCAGGATGATATCAGAATACCAGTCAATTTTTTCTTTTGAGCCTTCCATATCGCCTTTCTTGATCAGTCTCTTGAGACGTCGCGCAAATCCGGCGGTAGCAATTGCCGGGTTTTTGAAATCATGAAGAGCGTCATCAAGACGTTCCATTTTCTGCGCCTTCATTAACTCCCTTCCAAGAAAAAGAAGAAGACTGATTTCATCGTCCCGGTATCTCTTTTTCTGGTCCAGGGCATCAAAGGTCATGAAATGGGTAATCTCCCCATCGACACTGAGAGGGATATACAATATGGAATTAATGCGATTCTGTTCCGCCATTTTTTTCAGGTTATCCGAAATCAGATCGCTTCTCTGAGGATCAACCACTAAAATATAGAGAGGCGTAACTACCTCATACCTAGATTCGCCTCTATAATCCTGAAGGTTTAAGAGCAACTCGAAAGCTGGTTCGCTATTCACTGGTAAGCTCTTTCCTATACTGTGGTACCCGTTATGATTGGGAAACCCGCTTTCCAGAATGACACCCTCCAAATCCCTTTTCACCGAGAAAAGCGCACAGCTTTGAAGATCAACCAGTTCTGCAAGTTCAGGAACCACACTATTGAAGATCTCTTTCATTTTGATCCCGCCACGCGATCCAAGCTTGCTGAAGATATGTCTTACTATGGCTTCGCGTTTTTCATTGGATCTGTTGAGGTAAAGAATCTTTTTTCTGGCCATGACAAAGCTGAGCCTCTTGGCCATGAGCACAGCCAGTTTTACCTCCACAGGGCTGAAATTGTGACCTGCTTCAGCATAGTATATCTGGATAACGCCAACAGCATTCCTTTCTCGCGGAAAAAATCTCGGGATCTCCAGAGGAATAGCCATCAGAGAGCTCACGCCCCTTCCGTAAACCACCCGCTTATTCCTATACAGTTCTTCCTTTAAGAGATCGGACGACAGAAAAGGCTCTCCACTCTCTGCCACCTGTCCCGCAATGGTTCCCCTGAAAGGAACATCACTCTCCCTTCTTTCTTCTTCAGAAGGATAAGATCCGTAGGAAATCATCTTTTCCGCATTCGGATCATAAATCCTCACGGAAGCGCTGTGTGCGCCCAAAAACGTCACCATATGCCTGGCTGCAATTCCGAGGATCTCTTTCTCCGAAAGATCAGGATCAATATTGACAATGGCATCAATTTGTCCTGAAAGCAGGTCGAGGAGTTCCACAAGCATTCTTTCATTAATCCATATGCCCAAGAGCGACCAGAAATCTTCATCAACAGAAAGTTTCTTCGCCTTCGCCTGCCGTCGAATCTCTTCCACCAAGGTATGATTATTAAATAACATATCGATAATACCCCATTCATTGGGACAACCGTGAACGGTTACTCATTTGAGACAAAAATAATTTCTCTCCATATTAACATACTCTTATAGCGCATTTTCTCTTTAAAAACACCCGCTTTTTTTATCCAAGGGTTGACGTGCCTCTTTTCAGAATTTACAGTATGTACCATATAAACCATTTTAAGGAGAGATTATGACAGTTAAAAGTGACTACAAAGAAGATCTCGACAGACCGGTTGTAGTAATCGACACAAGCCTCGGAACATTCGAGGCAGAGCTATATGCAAAAGAGTGTCCTGAAACCGTCTGGAATTTTATTAATCTGGCTGAAGGAAGACAAGAGACAGAAAAAGGCGGTAATTTTTATGACGGTCTTTCGTTTCACCGGGTCATTGAAGGATTTGTCATTCAGGGTGGTTGTCCCACCGGAAATGGAACAGGGGGACCTGGTTACCGTTTCAAAGACGAATTCGATGCAAACCTTCGTCACGACAGCGAAGGAATTTTTTCCATGGCCAACGCCGGTCCCGGAACCAATGGAAGTCAATTTTTTGTAACATTAGGTGCAACACCGCATCTGGACGATCGACATTCAGTCTTTGGAAAAGTGATTAAAGGGCTTGACGTGGTAAGGAAGATAGGTACGGTAAAAACCGGAGCTATGGACAAACCGGTCGAACCGCTTATCATCAACAAAATGACTATTCGCAGATAATTTTTGCTTTGGGGCCGGGGGTTTTGAAACTATTTACCCCCGTCCTCTTCTGAGCAGTTCATCCATTAACACCTCATCCTTGATCCCTTCAGACCTCATGACTCTCGCCATGGCAATCATAATCAGACGGCTGTCCGATATCCTTTTGAGGTCCGTGTCGGAAACCCCTCGCATTTTCTCCTGGTCCTCTTCCTCTGTCAATCTTCTTCCCATGCAAACATCTCCTCGTGCTCTTCGTTCAGGCGTTGTCCGCCTCCACCGCACTCAAAATTCTTGAATAAATTTCGGGATAACTGAAAAAGACCCGGTTCCACGATGGAATCAACGTACTCTCATGCGGTCCTTTGCTCTGTTCCCAGGCAGTCCAGAGAAATCCTCTAAAGTAGCGCGCAGTAAGTTCTTCTTCGTGTCTATCAAAGGTCAGTTTATTAACGTCGGCATCATCACTAAAACTTTTGATAAATTTGAGCGCATTGTCATAATAGGTGTGGAGGAGCATATCCACAAAGGCATCATCAAGAGGAAAGCCATGGGAGCGCATATACGTCAAATAGAATTTGGCAATATCCACCACCATCCTGTGAAGTCCTCGTTCCGCATCCTCCGGAGAAAGTCTCTGATGTTTGTGTTCATAGTTTGGCGTGAGATCAATCTGGGCTATTTTTCTCGGGATAACGCGATGGTACGCCTGTGAGAGGGTAGCCACTTCAAGTCCCCAATCGTAAGCAAAATCCATCCCCCGAGCGACTCGCGTTGCAAAACTGAATTCTCCCGCAAGAGGATATTTGAAACTTTGATGGTACTCAAAGAACTTCTCCAGCTCATAATTCCCCCGTTCTCGCATGATGTCTTTTAGAGCATCAACGAGGGGTGTCACAAATATCCTGGTCACCCTGCCCTTCATTGCCTTTTCCGTAGGCGAGATACGGGCGTAAAATCCTTTGCAAAACTCGAAATCATTGTTGGGGTTCGCAGTTGGTTCTATCAGTCTTCCAAGAAGGATTCTATTGTAGGTAACAATGTCACAATCATGCAGTGCAATGACCTCACAATCTTCCCGTGCAAATATATATCCGAGGCTGATCCATACGGATTGCCCTTTCCCTTGGACACCGATAGGAATTTCCCGAGCAGCAATTTTTTGAAACAATTCCTGGATTCGAGGTCCGTCAACCCAGACGACCTTAACGTCTCGGTCAGGCGTTCGGAGTTTCTCAAAATATTCCCTGGCTTCATGAAACTGGTTTTCGTCCTGAGCGCCCCCTAATGCAATAATAACAGAATGGATATATCCAACCCCTTTGATTTCAGATAAAATATTTCCAAGCACTTGCTCATTCTGCATCTCAGAATGCAGGCAGGGAAGTAAAAGACAGATTCGCAACTGCCGTGCATATTCCACCAACCTCTTTTCAAGAGCCAATTGATACACTTCTTTGCCAAATCCTGAGTGGAGATCGTGAAGAGTTGTAATAACGCCATTTTGATGAAAATCCGCCATAGTCGCCTCCTTCCTCATTCTCACAAGAACTGGGGTATGAAACCGGAAGTCTCGTTGCCTATCCACGAAACACCATACTCCATAACTTCATACGGGTAAAGAGAAACGGAGGCTATCCTCCCTTTCTATTGCGGGGTCACCTTACTTGTGTTACAGTATGCGTCTTCAAGAAAGACCTGTGTAACCGGAAAAACCAGGCCTGAACCACAAAACCAGAGGAGTTCGAAATGAAAGAAGTGGATTATATGGCTGTCGCTGACAAGGCAATGAAACAGATCAAAAAAGGAGCCTTTCTGACTGTCCGCTCAGGGGAAAAGCTTAACACCATGACAATTGGCTGGGCAACCATAGGATTTGTATGGAAAAAGCCCATCTTCATGATCGCAGTTCGGGATTCCAGACATACCTTTGGGATTATCGAGGAAGCTGTCGACTTTACGGTTTCGGTCCCTTCCGGTGATATGAAAGCTGCAGTCATGTTCTGTGGGACAAAATCAGGCAGAGATTACGACAAATTCAAAGAGTGCCGCCTCAACACTGCCGATGGTCGAAAAACGGCATCCCCTATCATCGACATCCCCGGCATTCATTTTGAGTGCCGGATTGTTTTCAAAGCGCCGATGGATCCCGTATATCTGGATCAAACCTATGAAGACCTCTATCCGGAAAAGGACTACCATACCCTTTATTTTGGAGAGATCCTGGACTGCTATGAATTCTAATCTTCTCGTGTGAAAGCCTCCACCGAAAAGGATTAATTTATGAAAATCTTACGTTTGCTGAAAGGTAAAACTCCCGAGCAGATAGAAAGCCAGGGGGATATTTTTTTTGAAAAAGGGGAATACGGGTCTTCCAAAATGGAGTATGAAAAAGCCCTTTCTAAGCTTGAAAAGAAAGCTCCGGAGGCCATCGATAAAATCAGTCGACTGAAGGAAAAAAAACTTCAAGCTTGCAACGGCCTTGCTTCCGAACATGAACAGACGTCTGTAGACCTCATCGAAAATGGGTATACTGACGAAGCTGAAAACCTACTGACCCTTGCCCTCGAATTGGCAAACGATGAGGAAATCATCTCCTCCATTGAAAAGCGTCTTCAAGCTTTGGGAGTTAAAAAAGTATCATCCGAAAACTCCGATGTTCAAGGTCACGAAACAATGCTGGAAAAGCAGGAAGAGGCTCCAGACGAGCAACTGTTGCATGATCCTGGCGATCACTATTTCACCCTGTTAGTCAGCACACTGCCTGAAGAAGATCAATCGGAATATCACCGTTATGATGAATCGTTCAAAAAAGGATACGTCAAACTCAATCAGGGCGATTTTGAAGGAGCGGCATCCCTCCTTTCAGAAGCTCTGGAAGAGAGTGACTCCACTGAAAATTTTATTCCTTTAGAACTGGGCACAGCCCATCTGAACTTAGGACAAAACGACCCCGCCCTTTTGCTTCTTGAAGGTTTTCTTAAGCACCATCCTCAAACCCTTCGGGTCTATCCTCTTCTAAGTGAAATATACTGGCAGAGTCATGAATTTGAAAAGGTCCATACTCTTCTCCAGAGCTGTCCTGAAAGCCTGAAGAATCATCCGGTCATCCATGTGCTTGAAGGGGAGACATTTTTTCAGGACAACAAATATGAAGAAGCCGAAGCGCATTATTCCAGCTTCCTCAATTTCTGTGGATGGGACGAGGCCATCGCCCGCGCCCAGGCGAAGACCCTTGAGGCGCTTGGGAAAAAAGAAGAAGCCAAAGAACAATATGTTAAGATCCTGAATGCGTGCCAGGGCTGTGGGAAACAAACCGACCCCCTGATCAAACAGCGATTTGCGGATCTGAGTCTGGAAACGGGGGAGCATTCCACAGGGCTTCTTGAACACTATCTGGCCCTCATACAAGAGATCCCCGAAAACCGGGTAGAAAATTATGAAAAAATCAGCAGGATTTTCGCTTTGAACGGAAATGAAAATGAGGCCATGCGCTTCAAACGGTTTGCTGAAGAAGCAAAGAATATTTAAGTAGACTATTCAGCTACTTTTGCCCGCAAGTGGAAAAATTAAAATCTTGTCAGCCTTGTCGCAGACATTTCCGACGTGAACCTTGATGAATTCGTAAAAAGTCAAAATCCTCCTCTTTTCTTCATTCCCGCGGGAATCCACCATCAGGTGGTTCCGGAGTCTCGCATGCTCGCTTACCCGGAGTCTCGTATGCTCGCTTACCCGGAGTCTCGCATGCTCGCTTACCCGGAGTCTCGCATGCTCGCTTACCTGGACCCCCGCCTTCGCGGGGGTGAGGGGTTTGGGGACTTTTTACGAGACCTTCAATCACTGGAAAACCGTATTCCCGACGGATGGAAATTCCTGCACCAGAAGGACTATGCCGCCACCTACTCGGCCCACACCACCCGTGGAGGCCCCCGACAACCTTATGAAGGACATGGCCTTTTTCCAATTAGCCGCTACACAGCACGCGTTCAGCGGCTCCTGGTGCCCTATTATGTGACGCTTTTTTTGCCCATGCTTATTCTAATGGTCATGCCTCTCGCTGTCTTCTGGCTGCCACTGGAACAGGTCCGGTCGCGACTGGCTTCGCTGACGGGCGCCCTCCTGAGCATTCTCCTGTTTCACCTAGCTCTGACGCGCAGTTACCCCCAGGTGGGATATCTTCTTCGCATCGACTATTTTTTCCGGCTGCCTACCCAGTCATCGTAGCCCTCTACGTTACGGTCGTAGCCGCCAGCAAGGTGGAACCGGAGGCTATGGAAATCGAGCAAAACCCGCAAGGATCAATCGGATGGGAGCCTGGATTTTTCCCCCTTATTCTTTTTCTAGAAGCCCTTATGCTCCTCTCCTCATGATCTTCATCCTTCTTCTTTCATGCTGTCTCTCGTGAAAGCATAGGCCACTGTAACCACCAGTAAACAAAAAGCACAAACCAGAAACGATGCCACAAATGCCTCAGGTCCCATTGAAGCATCGGGATAGAGCGCCTGCATCAATATTCCCAGGCCCTGGAGAAAAAAGGCCGGACCAATCATGGTGAAGAAATTGATCCCTGTCATCGCAGTTCCTGCCATGGACAGGGGCATGATCTCTTTGATATGCACATACATCAATGCTCCCGAAGCTCTGAAGAAACCAAAACTTACAAATATCAGCATCAATAGGAGGAATCCCGTTCCCACGGGGAGTCCAGCAAAAAGCAGCATAATGAGGATAACAACCAAAAGCCCTCCGGTAACGACCCATTTCCGTGTCTTAAAAAACCTGTCGGACAGAGCTCCCCAAATGGGGGCGCCCAAAATGGCCCCCACGTTCATCGAGAAAATCAGGTGGCCCGCGTTCATGACACTCAGTCCCATCACCTCAGTAAGATAGGGTCCGGCCCAGAGTGTTTGAAAGGATCCGTAGATTCCATAGCCGATGAAACTGCTCAAGGAAATGATCCAGTATTCTTTCTTCTTGAAAAGAAAAAGCAGCACTGAAAAGGCGCTTTGGGTATTCTGGGGTGTGTTCTCGGGAGCGGCAAAGAGTTTTTTCGGCGGATTGTCCCTCACTATCAGATAGAGCCCCAGCACGAGAAAAAGATTTACCACTCCTATGATACCAAAGGCATATCTCCATCCAACGGCGTTTACGAGAAAAACCATTGGCGTTGTTGCGGCCATATTTCCGGCTGTCCCAATAGAAAAAATGGCTCCGGTAAGAGTTGCAAACGTAGCAGGTTTAAACCACACGGTCATGAGTTTGAGGGTCCCCATAAGGTTACAAGCCATACCTATACCGAGAAGGATACGCCCTAATAGCCCCATCCCCATGGAGCCAGCGCTTGCAAAAATGAAGGCCCCGGCAATTCCTACGAGGGAAAGCCCCGTCATCAATCGTCTGGGTCCAATACGATCGAGGAGCATGCTGATAGGAATCTGGGTGAAAGCAAACGCGTAAAAAAAGGCGGCACTGATGGTTCCGAGGCCCTTTGTATCAAGAGAGAGATCAACGAGGAGGTCATTGGCGATTACCGCATTTGATGCCCGATAAAATTGGGAAAGGAAAAAATTGGAAGATGTAATATAAAAGATAAGCCAGCGACGGGACATGGCAACCATACTAAAATTATGAATTATGAGTTATGAATTGTTGATTTTTGCGTCGAGAGATTGCATTCCCACCACTTGAGCATAGTTTATACATCTTAACGAGGTCTCAAAGGAGTTTTCTGATTTGCGATTTTCTATTTTTCTCACCGTTTTTATAACCCTCTACAGTCTTCTCCATTTTTACGCCTTCCTGAAGATAAGAGCAGGTTTCTCTTCAGGCAAGGTGTTTTTGTTTATTCTTGCCCTGATCATGGCTTTCATGGTTTTCTGTCCCATTCTCGTCAGGGTCTTTGAAAGAGATGGAATGCAACGACTCCCGCAAATCCTGGCCCATGTTGGATTTACCTGGATGGGGTTTCTTTTTCTTTTCGTATGCAGCGCGTTCTTGCTTGATCTTATCCGAATGCTGCTTTCTTTTTCAGCCTGGGTTTTTCACCAGACTCCCGGAACGTGGGGATTCGCCCCAAAAGCGCTCTTTTATGTTGCCGCCGCCTTTGCCTTTGGAATCGGGGTATATGCCTACTTCGAGGCCCTTAACATTAGGACGGAACATATTACCATCGAAACGGCAAAAATCTCTGAAAAGCAAGGCAGGGTAAGAATTGTGCAGATTTCGGATGTTCACCTGGGGCTGATTGTAAGGGATTCCAGGCTGGAAAATATCCTGAGGAAAGTGGAAGCGGCAAAACCTGATATACTGGTTTCAACAGGAGATCTGGTTGACGGACAAATCGACAATATTGATCGGATAGCAAACAGGTTCCGTCAAATCACTCCTCCCTATGGAAAGTTCGCTGTTACCGGAAACCATGAATTCCACGCAGGAATCAATAAAGCCCTGGCGTTTACGACCAATGCCGGATTCAAGGTTTTGCGGGGGGAAAAGGTGGACATCCCGGAGGTCATTACTATTGCAGGCGTGGACGATCCAAGAGGAAAATACAACATCCCCCGTAAAGAAGAAGAAGCGTTGCTTTCAGGACTTCCGGAAGATCGATTTGTTTTGCTCCTGAAACATCGACCCTATTTATTAAAACAGAGCGAGGGGCTTTTCGATCTTCAGCTATCCGGTCATACCCACCGGGGTCAGATTTTCCCCTTCACCCTCATTATCAAAAAGATGTATCCCATCGATGCAGGGCTCCTGGACCTTAAAAACGGCTCTTTCCTCTATGTAAACCGTGGTTCCGGGACCTGGGGACCGCCCCTGCGTTTTTTGTCTCCTCCCGAAGTGACCATCATAGACCTGGTCCACACTTCAGTAGACAGTAAATAGTAGGCAGTAAGTAGTAAGCAGTAGGCAGTCACGGATCATCGGGATTCCCTCAAAGCCTACCACCTAAAAGCAGCAATTAGCTTTTAAGCGATTAGCCATTAGCTTAACGATGTAAATGATTTACATCAGCTTTTCCTGTATTGCAACTTTCATTTTTTGATGCTAAGTTGTTTTTCCGTAAACGACTAATATTATAGGGCTATGTAACCGCTAAGTGCTAATTGCAGCTTTTAGGTACCACAAAACCCAAAAGTTTCTGTTTCGATCTGATTGACCATTTTTCCCCGTCAGAGGCGGCGTTCATGTGAAATCAATTTGAAACTGGAAATTTGAAACTTGTCGGAGCGTAGCGGAGATCCCGCCTGCACAAAAAAAGGAAGCGGGGAAACCTCGTTCTCAGCGTCTTTGCGTCTCTGCGCGAGACTTTCTTTAAGAAGTTTCTGTTTCGATCTGACTGACCTCTTTTCCGCTCAGAGCCGGCGCTCATATGAAAACGGTTGGTTTTTTTTGTTCCAAACGACTTTGGGTGTCAAAGTATATTTCTTGACCATATGGTGCGGGTAATAAGATTCCTTGGCTGTCCTGAGACCTTTAATGCCCAGATCCTGCTCCCGGTTGACATATGCGACTTCACTCCACGCGTGTCGGCAAAAAAAATGATTCATAGCCACATAAAGCCCCGGTATTTCTGGATTGGCTTTCTCGATATGAATCACAGCTGTCTTTGAATCCAGCATTTCTCCCAGAGTGATGGCTTCCAGCTTGGAATCGATTTGTATGGCCCCCCCACGATAATCAAGTTCTTCAAAATGGGTTAAGGCCTGCCTGATGGCGTAATCTTCAGAAACGAGACCCTGATTATCCTCGCATTCCTTCATCCGGCACCACTCTTCCTGCATATCGAGGAAACATTCCACCATCTCTTCGTCCATTTCTTTGTATTCAAAATGGTATTTTTTGGTAAATCGGTTCAACTGATGTTTCTTGCGATGGTATTTTTTTCCGGCGAGGTCGATCAGGTCTCGTACCGTGTACACATAGTCACTGTTGTCCCGATCAAATGTACAGGAATAGAGATCCGGATCAGCCCATTTTTCCACAAACCCCTTCCCTGCCCTTTTGATTTCGACTTGAGGCGTCATATTCTCGATATATCCACAAAGTGCAGCGAGAGCCTTTTCCTTATCTCCCGGTCCAAAAGGCTGAATTCCGAAAGGGATTCCATTCCCGGGTCTCATAATCAGCAACACGCACCCGTCCTGCTCACGCCACACGGGTCGGTTTTTTTTGCGCCACATGAAAAGATTCGTAAAAGACAGTTCAGAAATTTCAGGGGGATCGAGAGCCAGAAATCGGTCAAAGATAGACTTATGGGTCATCTCAAGGGGTTTGAATTCCTCAGAAGTCTCAGATGTCATGAGCCCTTCGCCATCTCTTCCTGTACAAAATTTTCAAGGGCGGCGTAGGATTGGGCGCCCACAAGGTTTCTGCCCTCCATAAAAAAAGTGGGGACGGCACTAACTTTCTGCACTCTCGATCGCTGCCAATCTGCATCCACAGCCTCTTTGAACGTCCTATTATCGAGGATCTGCCTCGCCTCTCCTTCATCCAACCCCAGCGATTCTGTAATAAGAAGCAGTTCGGGAACTTTCGCGATATTTCTTCCATCGGCGAAATAGGCACGGAACATGGCATCATGATATGCCGGGCCATACCCTTTCGCTTCAGCCCACTTAGATAATTCCTGGGCCAATCTGCTATTGTAGGTCATTTTTCGATCGCCAAATGGCAATTTCTCTTCTTCCGCCACTTTTTTAAGACGTGCCATCATCCCGGGGATATCCATGAGACGGCCTCTGAAGAGCTCTTCCAACGTCGTACCGTCCTCCGGAGTTTCAGGGTGAAGGGGAAAAGCGATCCAGCGAATATCGAAATGGTGCTTCTTCTGCAGTCTATCAACACGCCCGGTGATGAAATAACACCAGGGTCAGACATAATCCGAAAAGATCTCAAGGGTGATACGTTTCTGATTACTCATTCTATTTACTTTCCTCCATGAGGCTACCTAAAGTTTTGAGGTGTGTTTTTTCCTCTTCCGCCATATTTTGCAGAATAGCTCGGCCTTCTTTTCCCGGGATTTTCTCGGAATACCGCATATAAAGATCCATGGCCTGCGCCTCCAGCATCATGGCAATACTAAGCAGATCAGGAACCGTTCTCATGGCATCCCGATTTTTCTGAAAAAATTCTTCCGTCGTAAAACCACCTTCCATAACACCTGGGACAATATTCCGGTCAAAACTTTCCCGGTCGGTATCGACCGGTTGGATCTCAAGATAGAGGCTGAAAAGCCTCTGTTTGTGTTTTTCTTCAACCGCCGCAAGTTTCTTCAGCAATTCCTCCATCTTCGGATCATCCACATCCGTTCTTTGGGATGCAGTCAGATAAAACCCTTCCAGGCCATCCTCCATTCCGTAAGCTAAAACGATGATTTCAGCAGGTGTCTCATCTCCCCGTAGAAAGGCCATACCCATATCTGCAGGTCCCGCGGCTTTATGGCCTTGCCAGGCCTTGAGACCTCCCTTCAGATTATAAACATCCTTAAAACCTTTTCCAGACAAAAGCTGCGCAGCCGCCCGGCTACGTCCTCCTATGGCTCAATAGACAATAAGCGGCTTTCCGGGATCCAACTCCCCCAGGCGATCCGACAGTTCTCCAAGAGGAATAAGCCTGGCTCCCGGTATTCGTGCAGTTTCGTATTCACCCGGTTGTCTCACATCAAGAAGTGTGTAAGTGCCTTCTTCATGCTCATTGATAAATTTCCTTGCACCTTCCGCATCCATTGACTCCACAGGAGTCAGAAGTTCTTTCCACTTCATTCAACATCCTCCCTCTCTTTTTCACAACAAACCCTCTGTGTTCTCCGTGCCTCTGTGGCTGTTTTCAACCAGGTATGATCTCATGGAGCGTTTCAAGGACAGCCTCAGAAAACTCCGGGTCATTAATGTGACATGGGATCATTTTTAAGTTCGGCGTTTTGAGATCCTTCGTCAAATGCTCCACGAAGGCTTCACGTCCCTCAGGGTTCCATAGGGGACTGCCTTTGGAATCAAAGGCGGAAAAGCCCTCCAAAGGAATCATTACACGATACACTCCTTTCGCGTTATTACATATGGAAGCGAGGTGCTTTCCCAGAAAGGCCATTTCCTCTACACTGACACTCAGAGCCGTAATGGCCGCATTGTGGACGTGGCAGGTGCGACCGGGAAACCTTTTTTTTGCGTCTTCCAGGGGACCTGTTACCAGAAAATCTGCATTACCGGGTACCAGGACTGTAGGAATTCCCGCCTCGGGCGCCGATTTGCCCCGATCGGGTCCCGCATCATAATCTCCTCCGAAATAATGGTCGCTTATCTCATGGAGGGAAAGATCCACCACCGCAACAGGAGTTTCTTCCAGAACCATCTCATCCATGGCCTGCCCCCCTGCTCCCACTGTATGAAAAACCACCGATTCCATGCCTTCGACAAAAAGCTGTTTACGGATTCGCCTTATACAGGCCTCGGTGGTTCCAAGTGTGGAAAGCAGAACCAACGGTTTTTCATTTAGAGACTTATCGCCTAATCCATTTACCATCCCGGCCATGGCCATGGCGCCGTTCCGGAGGACCTTAGTTGTAATCCGGTTCAATCCTGCAAGATCGCAGACGGAGTGCATCATCATGATATCTTTGGTGCCCACAAAGTCTCTGGTATTCCTGGAACCCATGGTAGTCACCATGACTTTGGGGACTCCCACCGGGAAACTGCGCATAACCGATGTTCCAAGGGTCGTTCCCATGGAACCACCAAGGCCAAAAACCCCATCAAATTTCCCTTCACCATAAAGTTCCCCTGCTTTCTTCACAGCGCCTTTGATCATCACTGCGAGGGCCTTCCCCTCATGTCCCATGTTCTGGACATCAGTGAGGGTTTCTCCGCCGAGACTGGCAATCTCTTCCCGGGTCACATCAACCGGCACAGGACTCTTGCCGAGAATGCCAGCATCAATTGTCAACACATTCGACCCGGTCTCGCTGATGCAGGAAATGACATATTCGGCTTCCTGGTGTTTTGTGTCCATGGTGGTAACGACAAGAACAGTTGGTTTGCGACTCATTTTTACCTCCCTGATCCGGCCATGCCGGAATGATGAATGAAAAAGTTCAAGCACTCTGACGCAAGCGAGGAGGAAGAATAAACACTTTCCTCAGTCCTTCCTTCAAGGAAATGGCTTCCTCCGGACAGGAGCGGGCGCAGACCCCGCATCCAAAGCAGGCTTCTTCGTCCCTTTGGGCAACGCCTTCTTCGTTCAATGCGATGGCATCCGTCGGACACAGGTCCACGCAAGTACCGCAGCCGGAACAGGTATCTCCGTCGATCACAGATAGATAATACGTTGAATTTATGAGCGGGAAGGCACCATCGCGCCAGAGGTTGATGGTGTCACAACAATCCTTACAGCAGTTACAAATACTTGTTTCCGGCCTGGCTTCTTTGGAATTGGGATGGAAAGCCTTGTGCACAAGACCGGCCTCCTCTGCTTCTTTCATAATTTTCCGGGCTTCATCTTTCGTGATGGGCTGGGCAAAACCCTGGGCCACCGTATGGCGCGCGGACTTGCCGAACGTAAAACAGTTCAGGGTAGGCGCATCGGTACTGCAGGCTTCTCCGAGCACCTGCCGCCGCTGTCGGCAGAAACAATACCCCACGGCGATATCATCAAATTTTTGAATAATCTCTTCGATATTTTGACTGGGCAGAATAAACTCATCCGGTACTTCAATAGTCTTATCTATAGGTAAGATTTTAATAGAGGTTCCCGCTTCCGTTTCCCGTGTTGGGACAGTCCTGTCTACGGGCGGTGAGGCCTTAAATACGGGAGTGAGAGTATCATAATTTCCCTGAATCTGGTCCCTGACCTCCTCAAAGAGTTTCTTGAAAAGTTCCGCGAGCCGTTTTTCTTCTTCATCGCCTTTGAGAGGCCCCATGAATTTATATTCCATAACACCAACGTTCATGAGAGGAAGCAGCCGAAAGACCATGACCCCCGTAGAACTGGGCTGATTAAAAACCAGTCCCTTTTTTGCAAGACTTCCAGCACATTTTTCCACCTTTTCATCCGAAAACCCACTCGATTTCTTCAACTCCTCCATGGTCTGGGACGCTTTGCTATTGAAGGCCTGGATCAAATCCAGTTCATCTTCTTCATCACCAACCACGTTCTTTACAATGGCAATGCTTGTGTCATTTACCGGAAAAGGCATCATACCCTGTCTGCAAATAACGTTAGCCGCCCTCTCGAACTTCTCCTGTAATGTTCTATCGTTCATGTACGCTTCTCCTTTTTTCCGTGAAGGTTTTATTCTTTAAATCAGACGGATGGAACTCCAATATGGTGTGAATCGCTTTCAAAACTCTTTTGTACATGTATCTTTTTTAAAAAAGAACTTCAAGATTTAATCAATTGGTTCCGTTGACGATTGTCAGTTCACAATTGCAGGTCTTTCAACACTTCATGTTGGCGCTTTCTCTTTGACATCTGCACGATAAATATCTACCATCCATTTTATGATCAAACGAACTATTATTTTTCTTCTGCTCTGCCTTTGTAATCTGGGAATGGTTTCATGCGGTCTTTTCGTACAGGAACTTCCCAACGGAAAAGTTCCATCTTCCCATTCCTATGACCATTTTGTCGAAATCAAAGGAATTAATTACCACTATACCGAATATCCCGGTTCGGGACAACCCATACTCCTTCTTCACGGCTTCGCCTCATCCACCTATACCTGGGAAAAAGTCGCTCCGTTACTCCAGGCGAAAGGCTACCATGTATGGGCGTTGGATATGAAAGGCTTTGGGTGGTCCGACAAACCGAAAAAAAGCGTTTACGCACCACAAGAACTGATGGAAGAAGTGAACGAATGGATGAATGTAATGGGGCTTGAAAAGGTGGTTTTTGTGGGGAATTCCCTTGGGGGCGCCATCGCATGGAACATGGCTCTCGACCACCCGGACAAAGTAAGCAGGCTCGTCCTCATTGATGCCGCCGGTTTCATGCACAAAATGCCTTTCCCGGTCCGTCTTGCAGGCCTTCCGGGAGCGGCTGCAATCTCAAAACTGTTTTTTGGGCGCTGGATGATCCGCGACATCCTTAAACAAGTCTACTACGATCCTTCCCGCATTACGGAGATTCAGGTTGATGCCCACTACAACCGAATGCGAACGGAAAATGCCCTTTTTGCGGTGACCGCACTTGGACAATCATTAGACGAGCTTGCCTCAGAAAAATACTCCGAGAGGATACCGGAGGTTCAATTAAAAACCCTGATTATATGGGGCCGGGAAGACTCCTGGATTCCGGTTGAAAATGGCCGGAAGTTCGAAAAGGCCCTTCCTAACGCCACGCTGAAGATAATCCCCGGGTGCGGACATATTCCCCAGGAAGAAAGACCGGAAGAAACCGCGCAACTTATCCTGGATTTTCTGCAGTAATTTATCTGTCTTAAACCAGTTTCTTCGCCTTTTTTGCTGTAGAGGCTTTCCGGCCTTTGCTGCTTGTTTTCCCCTTTGTTTTCCCTGCCGTTTCTTGCGCTTTCCTAGCCGCTAAGTTTTCCCTTCTTTTCTGCTGAAGCCTTTCTCCCAGCTTATGGGTTTTGGCAGTTTCCCTTCGTTTTGCGGAGAGTGACTTGGCTGCCAGAGGCTGCCTTGCTGAGAAGCCATACTTCTTCCGGTATTCTTTGGCATCCATATTATGTTCTTTTATAAGATGCCGATTGCTGAGGAGTTTGAATTCCCTGCCACACTCGAGGCAGATCACCTTGTTCTTCAGAATTGATTTCTCCGGAGCCACAGTCTCAGAAACTACGGGGGTTTCCGTTTCAGGCCCAACCCCCTCCTCCAACGCCTTGATTCCATGTAATGTCTGGAAGGTTTTTTTCAGAAACCCTTCCATATCTTCTGCCGACATCACTGAGTGAGAAGCCTGTGCAACTGCAATTTCCGCCGTTATTTCCGTTAAAGATTTCACCATTGTCTGAACCTCCATTGGTGGAGTTTATGTTCCTGCCAGAATGCAGAAAAAGGTAAAAAATGTCAATCATTTTAAAATAGTTAAGCCCATGAAACCGAAACCGACCTTGTCTTATCAGACCCTGATATTTTTCCAGCCCCGGTTGGTATCTTCCATACCGTGCCTGACCAACCTGAGGCCCGATTCGTTCACATCAATGGTGGTAATAGATCCATTCTCAGGCCAGAAACAGACTACCCGGTCGTCTTTGTTTGCTTCTCCCACAATCGCGTTAATGGCAATGGAGTGGGAAAAAAGTACAGAGTCTTCCTTAAATTCGGAGATCGCTTCAATAACACCAATTCTCCAGGTTTTGAGATTCTGGTCTAAATCCTCCCACTTCATTTCGACCACCCGCTTAAGCCATTCAAGTCTTTCTCCTAAATCTTCAAAAGGGGTCGGAATTTCTCCTATACGTTTTTCCATCAACGGTGTTACCTTCCAAATTTCAGCCAAAGGTGCTGCTGTTTCCAGGGTGCGCGCATAGGGGCTTGACAGTATTTTGAGCGGACCTAAAGGCGCCAGTAATCTGGCAGCGGCCCTGGCTTGTTCAAGGCCCGTTTGGTCGACACCCGGATCACGTTCTTCGCCCCAATTGCCTTGGGCCTTTCCATGACGCACAATATAAATTCTTGCCATAGGTTCCTCACCTTGCAGTATTCAAAAAAACCCAAAAATACTTTTACCCAATGCCTTAAAACGCCACTGTGATAAGAAATGGTTTTCCTGAGCGAGAGTATAGAAAAATTTCCCCTTGCGGGTCAAGAATAAGCATATATGAAATGTCTTTCAATTCTGATATAGTAATAATAAAATTATGAAGAGTTTAGTGTAGGAGGGCAAATCTCATGACCAGCATTTTTCGATCCCTGTTTCTGGCGCTTATGGCGCTACTCATCTCTTTTTTCCCTGAAACCACAATCGCTCAAACTTCTCTCGATTCCCTGCTCAAACCTTATCTATCTCGCTATGATCTGCCTGCCATTGCAGCTGCAGTGGTTAAAGACGGAAAAGTCCTTTCGGCCGGTGCTGTTGGTACGAGGCGAACCGGTGCAGATATTCCAGTCACAATTAACGACCGTTTCCATCTGGGATCAGACACCAAAGCGATGACGGCACTTCTGGCGGCAATGATGGTTGAAAATGGAAGGCTTCGCTGGCACTCAACCATGGCCGAGGTTTTTCCGGAACTTGTGGAGGAGATGGACCCCCGACTGCGGTCCGTGACGCTCGAACAGCTTCTATCACACACAAGCGGTATCCCGACCGATAATGAAGATATTGTAGACCGATACAGCAAAGCGATGTATCAAGAGGGAAATCTTGACGAAATGCGGTACTGGCTCGTGAAGGAGTGGAGTAAAAAGTCTCTGGCATCTGATCCGGGGACAACATTCGCGTATTCGAATATGGGATACACCATCGCGGGCGCCATGATCGAGCGCGTCGAAGGAAAAACTTGGGATGAATTGATCACAGAGCGGATTTTCATCCCGTTCCAGATGAAAACAGCCGGTCTTGGCCCGCAGTCCTCTCTCGGCAAAATAGACGCGCCACTCGGACATTCAATAATAGATGGAAAGCAAAAAGCATTTCTCGCCGGTCCTAACGGGGACGCCCCGTCCCTCCTAGGTCCCGCAGGGATCGTACACATGTCGATCCTTGACTTCGCCCTCTGGGCCGGCTGGAACGCAGGCCAGGGGAATCGTGAACCTGCCCTTGTCAAACCGGAAACCATACAAAAGCTTCACACACCCGTTACTATCTTGCCTGCCGGGAAAAATGCTCCCCCCGGAACACCGCCACGGGGAAAATATGCACTCGGGTGGGGTGAACTGAAGGTTGACTGGGCTCCCTACCCGTTGAATTACCATGGAGGCTCAAATGGCATGAATATCGCTCACATCTGGCTCGATACAAAAGAAGATCTGGCCATTGTCACCACCACTAACATAGGTGGCAAAAAGGCGGAAAATGCGCTACTGGCTCTTGCGAAGGAGCTATACACAAAATGCATAAAGAAAAAGGAATCCCCATGACTCATTGGGAAAAAACAAGCTGTGGCCTTTGCCTGCAGTGCTGCGGCCTGGAGGTGTTGGTTGAAAACAACAGGATAGTAAAAGTTCGCCCCGACAAAGACAATCCCCGTTCCCGGGCGTATGTCTGCCGAAAAGGTCTCAAGATCGCCCATCTTCAGCACAATAGTCAGCGGCTGAATTACCCCATGGGAAAGAAAAACGGGCAGTTGGAACGTTTGACGTGGGATAGAGCGCTAACCGAAATATGCAGTCGGCTGGGTGATATTCTGGAAAAGCACAGAACGGGATGGTCCTTCTGCCCCAGGGTTTCGGTCTGGATTTTGAAGGACAGACTATTGGGCCTAACGTCAATGAACTAACCTAGGCAAGTCATCGAGACCCTATCGCGGCAACTCCATATCATCGCCGGGTGCCGTGCCGATTGGATAGACGCGAATTAATTGAGGAAAGTATGAAATGCTGACAGTTATGCAATGGTTTCTAAAGGCGTTTTTCTTCCACATATTTTTCGAGTTCTGCCTTTGGTATGCCAAGGCAGTACAGTATGTTCAAGATCTGATCACCACTTAGAATGCCGTCTGCATCTATTTTCTGGGCATGGGGACTGACGGCAATGGAAAGGCCCACATTCTCAATGAAATGGCTGTGTGTGGAACCATCGCCAACTGCAATTACCTGGTCCGGACCGATCTTTTCCAAATCCATGATGAATTGAAGGATTTCGTTCTTGGTCTCGGAAGTAATAATGGGGTCTTCCAATTCACCTGTTATGATACCATATTGATCACCTTTAAGTGTGTTTGAAAAGGCGTAGTCAACTCCAGCCCCTTCGAATAATTTTTTTGTTAAAAAACTGAAGGCCGAAGACAGAAGGGCAATCTTAAATCCCATGGATTTCAAAATCTGTATGAGCTCGATAGTGCCCGGATTCAGATCCAGAATATCGCTGAATTTTTCGAGTTCTGACATGGGAATACCCGTTAGGCTTTGGGCGTTTTCAATCAGCTGATCTATATCGGTGGGCTTCCCATTCTCCCATTTCTTCATTCCCATGGCTGCGAATACCTCACCCTCCACTTTTTCAAGAAAAGTTTCCAAAGAAGGCGCCCGTATCAAACAAGACTCCACGTCAAAAACTACAAGTTTTTTTCGCCGCACGTAGATATCTTCGCTCTGAATGACCACACTCTGATTCAGGTGTCTGCAAAGATTCTTTAGCTCCGTTTTCAGGTTCTCCACGGCTTCAAGATGTGAGAGTTCATCGTGAGCGGGCATGTGACCTGTATCGATGCCCATCTCCATGGAAAAGAACTCCCCTCTGGCAATCATCGTACAGTGCTCTATATTGACTTCATTCTTGTGGAACAGACTGGAAACAGCAGCAATGATACCGGGACGGTCTTTCCCAAGAAGCGTTACAATGTGCTTTTCTTTTTTGCTCACATAGGGAAACTCTTCTTCGTCAAAAACACCAACGATCACTTTCAGGCCAGCCTTTTCTCCTACAGAGTAAAGGGCTTCTGTTACCACTTCCATGCCATGGTGCGTCAATGAAAAATCAATAACCAGAAAGATCGAAAAGAGCCCTCTCCGGCAACTTTCTTCCACATCGATAATATTCCCGCCCATATCAGAAACGGTTTTTGTAATTTTAGAGACGAGGCCCGGTGAGTCCAGACCGATCGCCGACAGAGTCAGAATACTTCTTTTTTCAGCCATTTCTCAGCTCTTTCGTTTACCTTTAAAGGATTGGTTTGTCGAAAAACACAAATAATTCTTCTTCATAATATCTTCCAGAGACGATCTGTCCAGGCCCAAGCCGCTGGATTTTCTTGTGCTGCAGATGGGCTGCAAATCTATCATTTATTTCCTCCAACGAAATATCTTCCCTGAACCATTTGGTTGGTACATTGATATTTAGGGGTCTCGCCGGGATCAAATGGCGTGTTGTCTTGGGAGCAAATAATTTTTGCTGCCTTGCCGCATCCGTCACCATTTCTTTGGAGATTCTCGGTGTCCAGAACACCACTTCGGTTTGATCAAGTCCCGCACAGAAATCTGCTTTATGGACAGAGTTGCACGGAATATATTCCAATGTTGATCCTTCTCCCACTAATTTCTCTTGAATCTGATTCAAAATTCCGTACACACTAACAGCATCATTGGCCACATCATTATGGAAACGAACCGATGCAAAGAAATCACCCTTCTGGATCCCGCAACACAAACGGTCCTTTTCCAGTGCCCTTTGAAGGGAGTCCTTGTCTTCAACTTCCTGCCAGTTGCCTTTCAGTTCCACCACCGCACTCTTTATCAAGTTCAATCGGGGAGGGTTTGCCAAGCGTCTGAACCAATAACGAAGCTTTGTCTTTTCATGAAAATAATTGATTCTGCAGACCGCAATATGCTTATATTCAAGTCTCTTGAAAACCAAGGCCCTATGGTTTCCGTCAAGAACGATATTGTTTTCATCTATTATTATGGGGTTATGCAAATGTGCCTGGTTTTTCAAGGCCAAGGTCAGTTTTCTTACAGGCCCGGAAATGGTTTCTTCGTGCTGTAGCAAAGAGTCTACGGGCACAACCTGCAATTCCAACTGAAAATTTTCACTTTCAAGACAAAACATTTTTTCTACTTTCCACTTGTGACCATGTCCAGAACCTCCCGGACCGCTTTCGCAAGGTGTTCCATTTCAATTGGCTTTTCAATGTACTTCCGTATACCAATTTCCTGCGCCCTGTCATCTGTCATCCGTTGACTATACCCGGTGCAAAGTATAATCGGCATATCGGATCTGACTTTGAGGATCTCTATAGCCAGCTTTTCGCCGGTCATTCGGGGCATGGTCATGTGTATCCTGTCATAATCGTTCATGTGAGTCAATGCCCCAGCCTCTCATACCATCTCCCCTTGCCTGGACTGGAAATTTACATGGTATTTTTTGCTTTTAAAAAAAAGGAATAAAATCATATAGTGAATTTTTTAACAATTGCATTCTCCTTCTGAGAGGTTTATTAAATGGCAAAAAAGAAGAAGCGGCCTGAAGATCTAAACCACCTTGTAAAAGACCTGACATTAAATGCGGGGGCTATCGATGTAGGCATCGTCACTACGGATACCCTGGAAGGCGGACCGCCATCGACGGATTTGTCGTATGTATTGCCCGGCGCCAGGTCGGCCGTGGTTTTCGCCCTGCCTTTAGACCAGGAAAAAATAGAGAAATTCGGCATCCTTCATCCATAAGTTTACACTTTTCCCGGAAATGGGGTATGTTTTCTGGTTGAAAATCGGACGTCGAATCTGAAAATCGGATGCTGAAACTGGAAATTCGAAACTGGAAATTGGATAACACACCAAAATTAAAGTGTTTTTTCTAATTTCTAATTTCCAGCTTCCAATTTCTCTGCGAAAACGCGAAATCACGAAAGTGTAAACTACTTTTTGGCTTAAATGAAGGATGCCAGAAATTCCTTATGAAAGAGGATTTCTCGGGACACTGCCTGGACAACGTCCGCACAAACACCCTTGCCAGCGGTATCGCCTTGGAATTGGCCCGTTTTTTGGAAATGAAAGGGCAGGCTGCCGTCCCAATCGAATCGAATTTTGTCTACAGGAAAGACACGCCGCGGGGGATGTTTGACGAAAAACCCCCGATTGCACATCGTTATCTTGCCGTACGTGCAGGCATCGCCCACTTCGGCCTGTCTGGAAACGTTATCCGAAAAAAGGAAGGGGCAGCCATCATTTTGGGATCCGTGGTCACGGACGCCGATCTGCTGCCCACCGAACTCCCGCCTTCCGAGGAGAACTATTGCGATGAGTGCAAACTTTGTCAATCCGCTTGCGCCTCCGGCCTGATGCACAAAGACGAAAAAACCACGGTCACCTTGGGTGGGGTAGAATTTTCCTATGCCAGGCGACAGAGCTACAACCGATGCGATTACGTCTGCGGGGGGTTTACCGGACTGTCCAAGTCCGGAAAATGGTCCACCTGGTCCCCAGCCAGGTTCCCCATACCGGAAAAGGACGAAGAATTCCTGGATGCTGTACGAGGGACCATCAAGCCATACGTCTTCCGGCCAAGACCGGGCATAGGTTTTTACAACCCCCTCCTGCCTGGCAATAAAGGGCAGCTGACCTGCGGCCATTGCCAGCTCATCTGCCATCCGGACAAGGACGTCCGGAAAGAACGCTTCAAAATGCTGACGGGAGCCGGCGTAGTCATCCAGTTGGAAGATGGGTCGCTAAAAGCCGTTACCCCTGCGGAAGCCCGAGAACACCTGGATGCCATGAGCCCGGAAACGCGGATGCTGTATGAAATTTAAAAGACGCAATTAGCAGTTAGCTATTAGCCCTACATGGGATTTTATTTGTTTATGGTCCATCTCTGGCATCAAACAACAGATCGAACGCCGACCTCCTTCCGGTACCGATAACCGCCTTTTATTCCATTTTTCGAAAAAACGAACTGCCACAACTGATTTCTTCTTGATCTGAAACTACCGGCACATGAAAGAAGATAATAGGACCACATACGGTAAAACCTCTGATCATATGCATCTTTGAGTTTATTCCAGTTTTTGATGAAATTATCATACCAGACCATCAAGGTTTTATCATAATCCTGCCCAAAGCTATGGCAATCCTCGATGATGAACAATCCTTCGACCGCTGCGGTGATCTGTTTTGCCGACGGTAGAAGGGAATTCGGAAAAATATATTTGTCAATCCACGGATCATTTGAATTCGCAGAAGTGTTTCCACCTATTGTATGCAACAAAACAAGACCATCGGCTTTTAAACATCGCCGGATAACCTCCATGAAAGTTCTGTAATTTCTACACCCCACGTGCTCAAACATACCAATCGAAACGATGCGATCAAATTTTTCTTTTACACTCCGATAATCTGTCAGTTTGATTTCAACATCAAGCCCCCGGCAGAATCGATTGGCAAGTTTTACTTGCTCCCGGGATACGGATATTCCATGCACGTTTGCACCATATTTTTTGGCTGCATATTTTGCAAAGCCACCCCATCCACAACCAATATCAAGGACCTTCATACCCGCCTTCAAGCCCATTTTCCGGCAAATTAGATCCAACTTTGCTTCCTGCGCCTCATCGAGCGTTTTCGCATTCTCCCAATAAGCACAAGAATAATTCAATCCTTTATCCAGCATCATAGTAAAAAGATCATTCCCGATATCATAATGCCGCTTGCCAATTTCATAAGCCTTTGATTTTCTCTGGGCAATTATTGTCTTTGCCTTCAGCATAACCAACTGCAATAGCTTGGCATCCATTTTCACTTTCTTGTCTAATCGATTTCCAAGGATTCTTTCAAAGAATTGATCAAGGGCTTCACAGTCCCACCATCCATCCATGTAACTTTCCCCCAGAGCAAGAGAACCTCCGGATACGACCCTTTCATAAAAGCTGGAGTCATGAATCTGAATATCCCACGCTCTCTTCCCACCAATCCGAATGTCTGAAGGCTCAAGCATTTTCTGCACAAGTTTTTCCAATTGTGATTCCTCCATGGGGTTATCGTTTATTCAAATGGCCTTGACATGTCATATCGCTATCATATTCAATAACATGGGTCAAGAGTTGAGTATAGTTTTTAGGTTTGTGCGGGTGATAAGATGCAAATAGTGTAACGCTTTTTGATGTGTCCATATTTGTGATTATATGCATTATTGTGTTTAAAAACAATAACTTATGATTTATTTAGTCTGGCATCGGATTGGCAAAATATTGTAACGGACAAGATATTAAACGATTTTAAGCAGTTTTGCTGATTTTTAGCCAATAAAATTTAGCATGATGTTGCTGGATATAACAAGATAGCGAACAAAAAAAATAGACCATCCCATTGCTGACTGGGTGGCCTATTTAATAAAGGAGGATTGGGACAGAGGTATTATTATTGAGGTGGCAGGTCCGAAATGAACTTCAGCGCAAGATTCAGACCAACAAAGGCATCATTCATTTCCTTTGCCTTGTCTCGGCAGTCGGTACAGATTTCTTTAAATTTACGCATATCCCCCTTGGTAGCCATATAAATCTGTTCAACGGCCTCCTGTTTAAAATCATTATATTCAGAGATAAAATCTTCCACCACAATGGGATACAGGATGAGTGTTTTTAAACGGCTGAGTATGTCGGGATGCTCACTTGTCAAATAGGTGCGAACCTGGGGCAATCCGGCAAAGACCATGGGTATCCCAGCGTCAATGATCCGTTTAAAATAAGGCCAGACACGATTGTCAAGGTCGCTGGCCTCGTCAATGAAGCAGGCGCTCAGATTACATATCTTTTTCAGATACTCGGGGGTTCTGCGGTAGGTGGCTGTGGTGTTATAGTTTAATTCTTTTAGAATCAACGCCAGTGTCACATGGATATTAAATAACGATTCAACCCTTACGGCATGCAGCTTTTTAGGACGCAGCAGATTTAAGAACCGAGTTTTCCCGACACCATAATCCCCTTCAATCAACACGCTTTGCCCCCGGTATATTCGGTTGTAAATAGCTGACAAATATGAGATACGACGCTTGTCGCTGATAAAGCTTTCTTTTTGAGCCATGTCATGCGTCTCCATGGATAGCATAGGGCGCCACAGGCATCTTCCGATGATGGGCCTGGCAGTCAAGAATGAAGGCATTGAACACCGCCATCCCTATGACACGATCCGGTTGTTTCATTTTTTTCCGGTAAGCCATGTATCTATTGTGGTTGTGATTAAAAATGCTTTTCGCTCTCTCCAATGACAGTCCCTTATGATATGTCTCGATCAATGCAGGGCGATCAACGGTCATATCATGATGTTCCAAAAAGGAAATGATCTTTTCGAGTTCCCCTTTTTCAATGTCTATAACAGGCGATTTGACAGGGTGTTCCGGTGGAATCATGGGCATGGCCTCCCCCAGAAGAATGCCGTTATCCGCGAGCTCAAAAATGAACAACTTGTCATGATAGCGGGATATCTTCACGGGGGTGCTTTTGTGATTGCTGAATGCGTCCGCACCAACAGTTACATGGTAAATCCGGTTATCGCATCGGATTGTCTTTTTTATCGATACCGTTGCCGGGGTTTTGTGCAGGCTATACTTCATATACTGTCTTACCTGTTGGGGTGCAAAGGTCAGGGTATTTTTCTCTGTCTGGAAAAAATGCGCTAATTTCTGCTCCGGAACCCAGACATCCATCTGGATCAGATCAAACACCGGCGCCGGGTCAAAACAATGGCTTGTGGTCACATCATCATCAAAATCCGGTCGGGTGAGATACGGTTTTAGATTGTCTCGCTTCACCGAGCGCCGGAGGGCGGAAATGGAGACGGGCCGATTCAACTCCACTTGAAGCCAATGATGGTAATTCTTTATAATTCTGGCCTTTCTGGTGATAAAAATAAACGCTGGGTTTGATGGGTCGCAGGATGCCTTGACCATGGCAATAAAACGCTTGCGGGCCTCATCGTCCAGCGACCGGGGCCTGCCGCTGCATCGTCTGCCCTCCATGATGCCTTTTTCCGCAAGCAATAGCGGCCCCGGGATGATGCCAGTTTTCCGATACTGATCTTTGTAATACTTTTTTGCCCGCCGCAAAGCAGTTCCCCGCTTGTTCATGACCTTCTTGTGGAGCAGCAGATGGAAACGGTCATCCAGTGTCAGGTTATCCATTGTCCGGCTCCTTTACCAAAATCTTCTCCTGTATGACCCGATTCCACAGGAGAGCTGCCTGGCGAGAGGTCTTCCGCCAGTGGTCATGCTGAGCAATGCGAACCTGCTCTATCATGGCGGACACCGCATCCATGTACGCATCGGAGACAACATCAGTCAAATCCTCCGGATTGTTTTTATAAGGCCGTTTCTGCGAACGGAGAAAGGTTTTGATATTCAATGCCGTCACTTCCTCGCCCGTTGCCAGGAAGCGTTGCCAGGAAGCCCGCTGTTCAAGGGGAGTTAACTTGGCCAGGGGGCCCGAACCTGTGACTCATTGACAGGAAGTCTGCCCCCAATTGGGGACAGATTGTTAACGATCTGATAGGCATTGATAACTCGATAGGCTTGGGATCTGCCCATATCCCAGCGGGCTTTGACGTAGGCGCCAAAATTGTTATACAGGGACAGCCGATATAAACGAGTCTGTTTTATCTCATTGAGGGCCTTTCCCAGTTCATAAAAATTCCGTTGCTTGTTTTCAATAATAGTTTCAAGGTAGTTTAATCGTTCCCGCGGCATAACGACCTCGATCCCGGCATTGAAAAGCCAATGCCTGCTGCAAGGGTTCGCACTGCCTGACCGGCATCGCCGTTGCGGTTCGAATCCATCGCCAGTATTTGTTTCAAAAACACAAGACTTTCTTTAAAACCCAATCCCTCGACAGCCATAACAAGGTCGATGGTATTGAAGTTCTTTTCACATCTGAAACACCGAGCCAGGTTTGTGGCTGGATGCGTTGCCGTCTGGAACTCATGGCAGACGGGGCAAAGAAAACGAAAAAAGCCTTCACTGATTTTTGAAG